>PJEL010000393.1_pt1 | contig 52007 bp, 35 predicted proteins | sample 1853271 | NCBI WGS metagenome assembly PJEL01 (sample SAMN08108733, study PRJNA415343) | Invertebrate metagenome, whole genome shotgun sequencing project. | host: Globobulimina | place: Sweden: Gullmar Fjord | collected 2015-08
GGCCTATTCTCCTGCCACCAGGTCTCGGCTTCCTCGGCGGTGATCTCCTCCAGGGTGAACCCGTGCACGTCGGTGGTCAGGCGCACCCACTTGCCCTCGAGCGAGCGGTAGTTGGGGTCCAGAGTCGCATTCTTGCCACAAGCAGCCAGGGTCAGGGCGAGCACGACCGCGATGGGTCTCATGACTTCTCCTCTCGGGGCATTGGGTGCCGCGCATGGCCTCCATCATCGCCGAACCTGGCCTCAGTCCACCACACTGCAAAGTGCGCCTTACACGCCATATACCACCAACGCAGTATCCAGCTGTGTTCTAGATCATCTCCGAGCAGCCGAGCCCGTCATAGTACTCCGGTGAGTGCCCCCAGATGAAGCAGATCCCCAGCGTATCTTCCACGTAGTACGTCATCAGTGGGTCGGTTCCCGCATGGTGGAATGTGAGTTGGCCCGGAACCACCGAGGCGATGTTGCAGTCTGGAACCTCGCCGAGGAAATCGACCACCCCGATCTCGTGACAGATCGTCTCGCTGTCTCCCGGGTAGCAATCCTCGCCGAACCATCCGTCCGGAGACCCGGTCGGCGCCATCCCAAACAGCCAGTTCTCCTCTTCGAGGGGATCGTGGATGTCGATGGAGATGGAATCGCCGCAGCCGGATTCTGGCAAGCCGTCGCCGTCGGTGTCGGTGGGCTCGAGTCCGTCATCCGTCCAGTCGACTGTGACCGAAAAAGGTGGGTATACGTATTCGGAGTACGTGCCGGCGTCGTTCGCTGGTTGCACCGGTTCGACGGGCTCCAGGTGGACGCCCTTGTCCGAACAGCCCACAAGAACCAAGATTGGGTACAGCACACGCATCGCCTCTCCAGTTGCCCGCTGGTTCTCATCATAGGGTCCAAACAGCGGACCAACCACGTCGATTTGTTGGCCGCGTTAATGCGGTCTAGCCTCCCGCTCCACAGCCGCGCCCTCGAGGTCCCCGCTGCTCTTCGTCTGGAACAACGCCGTCGTCGCGCTGCTGGCCGCCAGACTGGCACGCCGGGCCCTGCCGGACGACGGTCGAATTCTCCAGGGGACTGCCGCGATCCTGCTCTTCGTCTCGATAGGAGCAGCGTTTCTCTTCGTGGCTGCGATGGCCGGCTCGGTGAGCCCGCTGGTCGTCGCCGTTCTGTGCACGGCCGCTCTGGGCGGAGAGCTTGCGGTGTCCCGACGCTGGCCCCGGGCGCAGGTCCAGGAATCCAGCGCGGACGCCGTCGATGTTGCTGGCGGCGCGCTGCTCGGGGTTGCGCTGGCGTGGTGGGCGAGCGCCTTGCTCTTCTTCTCCACCACGTTCGAATGGGACGACCTGACCTATCACGCAGCCTCTGTAGCCTGGTGGCTGCAGACCGAGAGCCTCAGCCCACCACCCTTCACATACCAGGCCTACTACCCTTACAACGCCGAACTCCTGTCTCTGTGGTTCGCCCTCCCGACCCGCAGCGACGCCCATGTCACTTTGGCCGTGTTGCTGTGGGCGCTCCTGCTGGTCGGCGCCGGGTTGTGCATCGCTCAGCGGGCTCGCCAGTCCATGGCCATGTCCGCGGTAGCGTTCGCTTGTTTCCTCGCCTCTCCCACGGTCCGGGACCTCGGCACTTCCTTCTCGGCCACAGACCTCTGCGTGGCGGCGACTGCCCTCACCGCGCTCGCCCTCGCCTACGTACCCGAGGGAGACCGCTCGCTGTCGGCCAGGGCGCTGCTATGCGGGATCGCCGCCGGTTATGCCGTCGGAACCAAGATCTCCATCGCCCCGGTCGCAGCTCTGTTGGGCTGTTGGTGGCTCGTCATTGCGTATCGGGCGAGGCGACCTCTGGTGCCGGCGCTGTTCGTTGTCGGCCTGCTCGCGCTCGGGAGCGGCTGGTATCTGCGAAACTGGATACTTGCTGGCAATCCGCTCTTCCCCGCAGAGTTCGGACCATTCGACGGACCCTTTGACGTGGCCTCACAGCGGAAGACCTCGATGCTCGGGGTGCTCCAGCTTCGCGACACCGACAGGACATGGACTCGGCTTGTCTGGCAGCGCTTCGACTGGCCCTATCCACTTGGGATCGCCGCCGTCTTCGGCTACTTCGCCGCGCTGGTCGGTGCCTGGTTCCGAGAGCGCCGAGAGGCCGCCTATCTGTTGCTGGTTGCTGGCGCAGGACTGGCGGTCCTCCTGCTCTATCCGGCGACGCCGTTCTCCGGCACGACCAACCGACCCAACGCAAATACCCACATCATGGTCCGCTACCTGACCTTCTCCTTCGCGGTGGGGCTGACCCTGCTACCCGCTCTCATCGCCCCGGCATGGATCCCCAAGAGTGGCTGGCGAATCAGGGTGCCGCGCCTGCGCTGGTGGCCCGCTGTCCTGATGATCGGGCTGGTGGGGTTGGCTGCAGCGACCTCTGCCAGACAAGCCATCAACGCCGACGACGTATACCGGCACGACACCTCAGGTGGCAGGGTCGGCCCGGGCTGGAAGGCTCTCGAGCTCCTGCCCGACGGCGCGCGGATCGCCTCCTACAGCACGCTCCCCGGCAGCCATGGCTTCTACTACCCCCTCTTCGGACGACGCCTTCAGCACGAGCCCGTCGGCGTGCTCCCCGATGGTCGGCCCCGCGGACTTCTGCACGAGACCTGGCGCGAGCGGCCTCGACGCTGGTGGTGGGAGTTCGACAGGATCGACAAGACCGGTCCCCGGCTGGTCGAGAACCTGCGCGCCGCCGGTGTCACCCATGTCTTCGTCACCCGACGCAAGAGGAAGGGCCGGTGGCCGAAGCAGCGCACCGTCATCCGGGAGAAGATCGGCGGCGCCCCCTTGCACGCCGGGGAAATGTGGGAACTCTGGGAGCTTCCTCCCCGTACGTTGATTGCCAAGCCGGCGGCGCATCTGGACCCCACGCTGATCGAAGGTAGCTATGATGTGCGTTGGAGCACAGAAGGCGAGGTTGCCGGCGTACTTACACTGGACGACGGCGCCTATCGGTGGGCCGGAGATGCCAGCGAGAGCGCGGGCCACGCCTTCTACTTCGTCGAACACCCGAGCGGTCGATATGCCGCCACGATGGCCGCTAAGGCCGCCAACACCAGACTGTCACAGCTCCAGGCCCACGCCATAGTCAGCACCGTGACCTTCGACCCCGAGCCAGGAAAGGACCAGTCGCTGGAGCCGCGCCGCACGGTGCTGATCCGAGTCGATCACGAGCGGAAGGTCCTGTACGTCCACAGCGTCGTCAGCGAGCTCGAGACCTGGCGAATCGAGCGACCGTACTGACGCCGGTGCGACGAAGACCGAGCAATACCGCGACTACCACATCCACGTGCACTGAAGGGGGTCGTAGTACTCTGGTGAGTGTCCCCAGACGAAGCAGTTGCCCAGCGAGTCTTCCAGGTAGTACGTCATGAACGGGTCGGTTCCAGCATTGTGGAAGGTGAGTTGGCCCGGAACCACCGAGCGGACGTCACAGTCCGGGACTTCACCGAGGTTGCCGGTCAGCCCGATCTCGTGGCAGACCACGCCCTCGCTGCCTCCCAGGTAGCAGTCCTCGCCGAACCAACCATCCGCAAGCCCGGTCGGCGCCATCCCGAACAGCCAGTCCTGCTCTTGCAGCGGGTCGTCGATGGCGATGAACACGATATCGTCGCAACCGGAGTCAAGAGAGCCGTCGTTATCGGTGTCGGAAGGGTAGAATCCGTCGTCGTCCCAGTCGACGAGGACCGTGAGAATCTGGGTGTATTGAGCGTAGTCGTCGCTGTACTCGTCGCCGTAGTATTCATCGCTTGGCGGATGATCGACGTCTCCGCCGCGATCACGATCCGGGCAGAACGCTCCGAAGAGCTCGCCTTCATCCCCCATCTTGGCGCAGACACCGTTGTTGTTGGTACAGCCGCCAAGAATCAATACTGCGTACAAGAGTCGCACGGCCACCTCACAACCATCATAGGGTCCAGGAGGCCGACGAACCACGCCTTTCTCGATGAGCGGTTACGCCGCTTTAAAACACTAGAATCCCAGCCACCACTCATGGGTGCGTTCCGATGTGGTCAAGTCCGGAGTCAAACCCGCTAGTGTGGTTCCACACCGCGAGCCCCACCCGTGAAACCACTGCATCTTCGCATCGCCGAGGCGCTCTCCCTGCCACAGAACAAGGTGGCCGCCAGCCTCTCCCTCTTCGACGAGGGCGCGACGATCCCGTTCGCAGCCCGTTATCGCAAGGAGAAAACCGGCGATCTCGACGAGGTCCAGCTCCGAGCCATCGCCGAACAGCAACAGGCACTGCTCGAGCTCGACGCCCGACGTGACAGCATCGTCGAGACCATCCGAGAGCAGGGAAAGCTCACCCCGGCGCTGGCGGCAGCCCTGGCGGCGTGCACGCGAAAGTCCGAGCTCGAAGACCTCTATCAGCCGTACAAGAAGCGGAGGAAGACCCGAGCAGACGTCGCTCGTGAGCAGGGACTGCAGCCACTGGCGGAGCTGATCCTCTCCCAGCCACGGGGCGGCAACGTCTGGCACGAGGCCCGGCGCTATCGAAACCCAGCCAAGGGTGTGGAGGACGAAGAGGCAGCACTGAAGGGTGCCCGAGACATCATCGCCGAGGACCTCGCCAACGACCCCGGGCGGCGTCGCGACGTTCGCCGGACCGTCGGGCAGCACGGGATCGTCAGCTCAAAGGCCAAGAAAGGGAAGGACACCGCCAAGTTTCGAGACTACGTCGACTTCCACGAGCGAGCCGCGCGCATCCCCTCCCATCGCTATCTGGCGGTCTGCCGAGGCGAGGCCGAAGGGGTCCTCGCGGTGAAGGTCCGCCCGGATGTGGATCACACCGTAGCCCAGGTCCTCCGCACCGTTCGCCACTACCCGGGCTCGCCGTTTGGGCCGCAGCTGGCGATGGCTGTCGAGGATGCAACGAAGCGCCTCCTGCTCCCGGCCGGCGAGCGGGCGGTTCGCGGCGTGTTGAAGGGAGAGGCGGACGACGAGGCCATCGGCGTGTTCGCCAAGAACCTGGAGGCGCTGCTCCTCGCCGCTCCCCTGGGCTCACACGCGGTTCTCGGCATCGATCCCGGGATCCGAACGGGGTGCAAGTGCGCCATGGTCTCGGATACCGGAGCCCTCGTCGACTATCAGACCCTGTTCTTGGTGGGACGCGGTGACAAGGACGTGCCGCGATTGGTGGCCATGCTCCGAAAACACCGGCCGCGCGCGGTTGCGGTAGGAAACGGAACCGGCGGCAGAGAGGCCGAAGCCCGGGTGCGCGAGGCTGCGCGAGAGGTCGATCCGAGCATTCACGTGGTGAGCGTGAACGAGTCCGGAGCCAGCGTCTACAGCGCCTCGGAGCTCGCCGGACGAGAGCTTCCCGACGTCGATCTGACCGTGCGGGGAGCGGTGAGCATCGGCCGCCGCCTCCAGGATCCCCTCGCCGAGCTGGTCAAGGTGGATCCAAAATCCATCGGCGTCGGTCAGTACCAGCACGACGTCGACCAGGGCAAGCTCGAGAAGCGCCTCGGAGCGGTGGTGGAGAGCTGTGTGAACCGGGTCGGCGTGGATCTGAACACGGCGAGTCCTGCCCTGCTCGGCCATGTCGCCGGTCTGGGGCCAAAGCTGTCGGAAGCCGTCGTCGCGTACCGTGAGGCTCACGGTTCCTATCGCAGTCGATCCGAACTCTTGAAAGTCCCGAAGCTCGGGAAGAAGACCTTCGAACAGTGTGCGGGTTTCCTGCGGATCCGCGGAGGCGCCGATCCCCTCGACAACTCCGCGGTGCATCCCGAGCGCTATCGGCTGGTGAAGCGGATTGCCACCGACCTCGGGGTCGGACTCACGGAGCTGGTTGGATCCTCGCGAGCCCGGCAGATCCGTCTGGAGCGCTATGTCGACGACGAGACCGGCATGTCGACACTGCGCGACATCGTCACCGAGCTCGAGAAGCCGGGCCGCGACCCGCGCGAGGCCTTCGCGACGGCGAAGTTCAACGAGGCCATCCACGAAGTCACCGATCTAACGCCGGGAATGATCCTCGAGGGCGTGGTCACCAACGTCACGAACTTCGGGGCCTTTGTGGACATTGGCGTTCACCAGGACGGGCTGGTGCACATCTCTCAGCTGGCCAACACCTACGTCTCCGATCCGCACGCCGTCGTGCGGGCGGGCCAGGTGCTGCGGGTGAAGGTGTTGAGCATCGACCTGCAGCGGAAGCGGATCTCCCTGTCTGCCAAGGAGCTGTAATCAAGCGGCCAAGCGACCAAGCGGGGTCAGGTCTTGAACAACAGTTGGCGACCGGGCGAGAATGCGGGACCAAGCGGTGCGGAACCAAGCGGGGTCAGGTCTTGAACAACAGTTGGCGACCGGGCGAGAATGTACGGGCCAACTGCCATCTTGGAGGGGTCAGGTGTTGAACAACAGATCGCGCCGCCTGTTCGGGACATAGATCGACGCAACCAGGTGCGCAGAACGGCCAAAACTGCTGAATCCGTGCATTGTCTGTTCTTCAATACCTGACCCCGCGGGCCGCGGGCCCGACGACGGGCCCGACGATGCCAAAGCGTCCCAACGACCAACGACGTGTCTGACCCCAACGACCAACGACGTGTCTGACCCCAACGACCAACGACGTGTCTGACCCCACCCAACCTGGGTGGCATGCCGTCATCAAAGCCCGTAGTCGCCGACGCCCTCGGCCCGGTAGACCTCGAGCAAGTAGGTGGTGCGACCCTCGACCTCGAAGTCGAGGAAAGCCATGTTCTCTCCATCGGTGGCCGACTCTTCCGAACGCCAGATCTCGGTCAGCTCCCCCTCGTCGACCTTGTAGATCGCGAGATCGGCGAGGTTCACGTCGTCGTTCCACCAGGCAAACTGGTGCAAGGCGTCGGTGTCTTGAGCGGTCTTGAACACGTACCAGTCCACCGGATCGTCCTCGGACAGGCTCCCCCACTCGAGGGGATAGACGGCGCCAGTGCCCGCTCCGGGGTCCTCGTGCACCAGCCCACAGGGGACCGCCTGCTCGGGCGTGTCGTTGGGCTCGGTGTCGAGGCAGCGCGAGTCGTCGTTGCCGGGTTTGGGGATGTCGTAGCCCTCGGTGGTCGACGCGACATCGGTATCGAGGCCGTCGACATCGGTGTCTTCGGGATCGGCGCCGCAGGCAACCAGGAAGGAGGTGGCGATCATCGCTCGGAAAAGTACGTTCATTGTCGACTCCCACGCAGCTGGGCACGCGACTCCGCCGTCGAGGCCCTCACTGTCCACGTGTGAGGGCGGGACCAAATCGTAAACGTCACAGCTCAGTGTCGCCCCGGACGCCTGCCGCGATCGCCTCCGGTCGTGGTCAACAGTGCGCTCTAAACGCCGACTTCGGGAGCCCGTAGTCTCGCGGGACCGTCCTGTGCTAGGCCCTACAGCTCCGATACCTGTGGAGTTACCAATGGCGACCCAGCGAAACTACCTCGAGCTCTCCCAAGACGCGGGGGTCTCCCACAAGTTCTACGAAGTCATCGTTGACGACTGCACAATGAGCATCCGCTACGGCCGCATCGGCACCAACGGGCAGAAGAGCAGCAAGACCTTCCCAACGCACGAAAAAGCCCTGGCCGAGGCGGCAAAGAAGGTGAAGTCCAAGGCCAAGAAGGGCTACGCGGAAGCGGTGATGGGCGAGCGAAAGAAGCGGGCGGTCACCCGACGCGCCATCGCCTCGTCGACGTCCAGCGCAAAGCGTGCCCCGATCCTGTGGAAGTTCGCGACAGGCACCTCGGCCTTCGGAGTGTTCGTCGACGACGCCGGCTGCTGGGTCGGCAACGAAGCGGGCCGGATCTTCAACCTCGACCACGACGGCAAGGTGAGCCGCGAGTTCAAGCTGCCGGACGGGGTGAAGTGCATCGTGTCCGATGGCGACTGGCTCTACGCGGGCTGTGACGACGGAAATGTCTACGATCTGACTGGCAAGATGCCGTTTGTCGCCTATGAGATCGAGTCCGGCGTCGACATCTACTGGATCGACATCGCCGACGGCGTGCTCGGGGTCTCCGACGCCGGTGGCAAGGTCTATGTCTTCAACCACGAAGACGTGACCCAGTGGTCGTCGAAGTCCAGCGGCAGCGGCGGCTGGATGGTGCGCTGCGACGAGATCGGCGTCTACCACGGCCACTCTGGCGGCGTCACCATGTACGACTGGGAGGACGGCTCCCAGATCTGGGACCGCACGATCCGCGGCTCCACCCTGTTCGGCTGGCAAGAAGAGTCCACGGTCTACGCCGGTTCTTCCGACTCGCGTGTGTATCGCTTCTCCAAGCAGGGCGAGCCGATGGGCGAGTACAAGTGCGACAGCGCGGTCTACTCCTGCGCGGCCACCGAGGACGGCAAATACGTGTTTGCCGGCGACTCTTCCAGCTCGGTCTACTGCTTCGAAGAGTCGGGCAAGCGGCTGTGGAAGATGGCCACCAAGTGCGGCTCGGCCTACTCCATGCAGTTCCACGCCGACCGGCTCTACATCGTCACCACGTCCGGTGCGCTGGCCTGCATCGACGCCAGCGAAGCAGCGATCACGGCCGCCGAATCCGGCGTTGTTCCAAAGATGAAGGACATCAAGGCGTCGTCGGCCCCAGCAGCCAATACCGCCCAGGTCGCCACCAGCAGCGCCCAGCTCGAGACCGTCGCCGACGCCGGCGATGGGGTCGTGGTGGAGTGCTTCAAGTCCGGCTCGAAGATCCGCGCCCGCGTCATCACCGAGGGCTACAACAGCGACTGGAACGTGCAGTTCCCGCGCAACCTTCGCGAGGACGGCGCCCGCTTCGTGTGCGACGAGGTTCGCGAGTCCACCCGAGGCGGCTTCTATCGCGCCTACGGCGACATCCGGAAGCTCGAATAGATGAAGCTGGTTGAGCAGGCGATGCTGTCCTTCCAAGCCGGAAGGACAGAGAAGGTGTACGAGATCGACCTCTGTGAGGTCGGCCCGGACCGGTTCGTCGTCAACTACCGCTATGGCCGCCGTGGAGCAGACCTCAAAGAGGGCACGCGCACGGTCGCCCCAGTCCCCGAAGCAGACGCGAGACGCATCTACACCAAGCTCGTAAACTCCAAGACCAAGGCCGGATATGCCGCGGCCGAGGCCCACGCGACCACTCCGGAAGCACCGGCCCCACCGCCAACTCCAGCTGCACCGCCACCCCCCGCGGCGCCCGCCGCCCCAGCCAGTGCTGGCCCCCCACGGACCGCGCCCTCGACCAGTCTCGACCCTCGGCGTCAAGGGGTGCTGAACCGCCTCGAGCGAGGGGATGGTGCAGCGCCTCAACGCCAGCAGGAGTCCCTGCCAGATCGCTTGAGGCACCTGGCCTTCCGGCGAGGCAACCGAAGCCGCGTCGTGAACAAGGACTGGTCCCTGAACCGGGCCATCTGGCGCGCCGGAGAGCTCCGCATCGCGAGCGCGGCGCAGCTGCTGGTGGGTCTGGTAGGAACCAAGGGCGACATGCGGGACTACTGCATCGCCTGGTCCCTGGGCCGAGTCGGCGGAGCGTCCGGGGTCGATGCCCTGCGCCGCCTGCGCACCCGGCCCGCGGAGCACGTCTCCCGCATGGCGACGGCCGCTCTCCTGGCTGTCCTGCCCGACGCGCAGAAGGCCGCCCTGAAAGCGGAGATCAAGGCGAGCAAACCCGACAACCTCGTCACCTGGTATCTGTGTGACGAGCGCGAAAAAGTGCTCGAAGCGGTCCGAACGCAGAAGCTAGCGCCGCCTCATTTCCAGCATCTGCGCGCGGTCTTCAAGCTGGCAGAGTTCCGAGACGACGGCCAAGTCTACGGCATCCTCGCCCACCGCTTCGCCACCACCAAGGCCATGTTCGACAACAAGGGCGGCGGGGCGCGGGTCCTCGATCGCTCGGGACGCCGCCGCACCTGGATGGGGAACCGGCAGCTGGCGACCATGCTCGCGAGCAAGAACCCGACGGTGGCCTATGGGTCGCGCACCCGCTGGTATATGCGCAAGCGCGTCTGGCGAACCCTGAAGCGAATGGGCGAGATCGACGATCCGGCCTTCACGCGAATGGCGGTGGGTGTGCTGGTGGCCTACACCGACGAGGACGCCCGCGAGGTGAACCAGACCTCGTCCTACAACTACCGCGAGCGTCGACACGTGCACACGCACTACGACAAGTTCGCCGGTTACTGGGCGTTCAACCACCTCTTGTTCCTGAACAGCCCCCGCTACGAGAAGCACAACCGCGTGTGGCGAACCCAGGGTGGCTGGCGTCCCGGCGGGCGAGTTCCCCGGATCCGCGAGGAGGCCTTCCCGCTGCTGTGGGACAAAAACCCAAGGGCGCTCCTGCATCTGCTCGCCGAGAGCAAGTGCGAGCCCGTGCACGTATTCGCCGTCCGAGCACTCCGCGCCAACGCCGCCTTTGCCCAGAGTCTGCCGGTCCCCGCCATCGCGATGCTGCTCAACGCACCCTACGAGGCGACGGTCCGCTACGGCTTCGAACTCGCCCAGACCCGGTTCCGGCCAGGGGCGCCCGCCGCAGAACAGATCGCCCTGGCGTTCGCGGTCGCCAACTGCGCGGTGGAGAGCATCCGCCAGGAAGGAAGGCGCTGGTTCGAGGCGGCACCCCAGACCTTCCTGGGCAACGCCGTGGGCCTGGCGGCGCTCGTCGTCAGCCAACACGCCGACGTTCGCCGCTTTGTACGCCGATTCCTCGAGCTGCACACCACTCCGGTGGCCACCGATGTCGTCAACGAGGCCGTGAAGCTGGTGCTCGCCTTGGACGCCGAGTCCGAGGATCGCGGTGAAGACGCGGTGACGACCATTCGCCTGGTGTTCTCCAACAGCCTCTCCGGCATCGACGCGGCCACCATCAAGTCCCTGCTCGAGGCAGAGCTCGGCGCAGCGCGACTCCTCGGGGTCGTCCTACTCCAGGCCCTGTCCGATGCCGCATTGCTGGCCCAAGAATCCACACTCTGGGACCTGCTCACCCACCGCAACAAGGACCTCCGCGAGGCCGTGCGAGCGCCAGTTGCCCGCCTCGCCGCCGCCAATCCAGAGTTTGCAGGCCGATTCCTGCAGATGATGATCGCCGGCATCCTGCGCCGACTGCTGCCGGACGGCGTGCCGGGATTCCTGGTTCGCGTCCTACGAGAGGACTTCACCGCGGGCCTGAAGTCCGTTCCAACCGAGATTGTGTGGAGACTGCTGCGCAGCAACGAGGGGGCCGCACAAGAGCTCGGGGGCGCGCTGCTTCCAGACCACCTCGACGCCGCAACCGTCGAAGTGAGCCTGCTCGTCGAGCTCGCCAGCCACGAGATCTTGAGCGTGCGCGAGGCCAGCTGGGCGATGTTCTCCCGGGTGATCGATCGGATGAAGGCCGAGATGGGAACCGCGGTCCAGGTCCTCGACGCCAGCTGGGAGGACAGCCGAGTCTTCGCCTTCAAGCTGTTTGACGAGCAGTTCGGAAAGGAGGACTTCGACCCGACCGTGCTCGTGAGCATCTGCGACTCGGTGCGTCCCGACGTGCAGCGCTATGGCCGTCGCCTCATCACCGCCCACTTCGACGAGGCCCACGGCGCCCAGTACCTGCTCCAGCTGTCGGAGCACCCGGCCTCGGGTGTGCAGCTGTTCGCGACCAACTACCTTGAGGGCTACGCGGCGGGCAATGTCGAGCACCTCCAGATCCTCGAGCCGTACTTCGTGCGCATCCTCTGTGCGGTGAACCGCGGGCGGGTGGCCAAGCAGCGCACCCACGCTTTCCTCCGCTCCGAAGCACTCAAATCCGAGGCTGCTGCGACCATCGTCGGCCGCATCCTCGCCCGGCAGTCGGCCACCGACGGCGTCGAGGGCCGCGCCGAGTCCATCGTCACCATGGCCGCCATCCGAAACAGCTGGCCCGGGGTGACCCTGCCCCTCGAGATCGTGTCGCCGGAGGTGCGAGCATGATGTTCGAATACCTGTACGCGGGCAACACAGCGGTCACCAACGGTCCGAACAACACCGGCATGTCGTTCGTTCCCGACGCCTCCCGCTCGGATCCGGTGGCCTTCCGCGGCAACCTGTCGCGAGGCATCAACTTCCGCGAGGCCATCTCGGCCCTGCACGACGTGGTCGTCTCGGATCTCCGGTACAAACCCAAGGATCGCGATGAGTACAAGGCCTGGGTGGCCCAGCAGGAGCAGGCCGATCTGCTCCAGGTCATGGCCCAGGGCTCCGCCATCCGCGCCGAAGTACAGGCAGTACGCAGCGAGCTCGATGCCCTGAACCGCACCATCCAGAGCAAGATGGGGCCGTTCTACAACGCACAGCGGAAGTACTTCGACTACCTCTACCGGCGCGACATGAACGCCTGGTACGTGCTCGATCCGGTCATCACCGTGCACCCCGATCAGGTGTTCTTCGAGTGCTTCAGCGTCGACGAGAGCACCTATGGCTGCATGGCGGCGTCATACGAGGAGTTCACCGATCTGGGCGAGTTCTCCTGCGGGACCACCAACGTCGACTACTCCGCGACCCTCTACGACGAGTTCCAGAAGATCCGGACCTATAAGACGACCACTTTCGAGGTCGATCCTGCCGGATTCGAGGTCCAGACCACTGGAGAAGAGAGCCACCGCGAGGTGAAGATCGACCTGCCCGACACCTGGGTGCGAGGGTTCCTCCAGGTGAGCTCGGCGATGACGATGCCGGCCACCACCCTGAAGCTGCACCCCCTGGACGTGTTCAACTTCTGCAGCTTCCTCCGCAGGAACCGCGAGTCCAAGGGCCCGCGCTCCATGAAGTACAAGCTCACGCCGGGCCAGCCCATCGTCGTCGAGTTCGAACCCTTCGGGCACGAGGTCGTGTGCTCACGGTCGCCATATCTGGGCTCCGAAGCGCAAGAGATCCGGGTCTGGGGTCGCCGCCGCCTGCACATCCTCGAGCGCCTGATCCCGGTGGCGAAGTCCTTCACCGTGCATCTGCTCGGCAAGGGCATGCCCAGCTTCTACATCGCCGATCTGGGCTCGATGTCCTTCACGCTCGGCCTGTCGGGATGGACTGCAAACGACTGGTCCAAAGCCGGCAACTTCGATCTCATGGCTCCCAGGGCCGAGGTCGACGGACTCACCCGGGACCGCGTCTTTGCCGGGCTGAAGGAGACCTGGTTCAGCACGCCCGAGGCCCTCGCCACCAAGCTCGGGCTCGACAAAGCCACGGTGATGGGCGCCATGGGGATCTGGACCCAGTGCGGCCGCGCCATCTACGACATGAACAAGGGCGTGTACCGCATCCGCGAGCTCTCCAAGGACCCGCTGCCCATGGACAAGCTCCGGTTTGCCAACGAGCGCGAAGAGTCCGCCACCGCCTTCCTCGACCGCCGCCAGGTCCAGCTCACCGAGCAGCGCCTGGCCGCCGACGGAATGCTCCACCTCTCAGGCCGCGTCCGTGCTGGGCGCACCCACGATACGACCGTCGTCATCGACAACGACGAGCGGATCCGGAAGGCCACCTGTACCTGCAACTTCCACTTTCAGAATAAGCTCTTCAAAGGGCCTTGTGAGCACATCCTGGCTACCAGGATGGCGAGCTCGGCTCAGATACAGAGCGCTAGAGGTCAACGCGCGTAGCGACTAGAACAGCCTTGCAACCCGGGCGGCGTATCGCCGTCCTTGCCACTTGCTTGAAGATGCCTCACTGGCCGACTCGTAACTGTACGGGGTGAGACCCCCTAGGGGAGATCGCGGACCGGGTTCGCGTGAACCCGATCTACCCCTAGGGGGTCCACCCCGCGGTGAGTTGAGCCGTCCAGTCGACAGCCTTTCGAAGGCAACGTCCTAGTCGCTACGCGCAACCCTTTTATATGAGCGACCAACCCACCAGCCGCGACGCCCTCTACGCCCGGATCCGGCGTTCCTCCATGCAGGACGTGATCTGGGAGGAGATGGTGCGCCTCGGTTTCTGGCCGGCACGAGGAACTGGCCAAAACGACCTCGCCAGCGAGTTGACCCGCCGCAGCGAGCTGCAAAAGGAGATCGGCCGCCTCCGCACCCAGCAGGCCCGTCTGCAGGACGAAGCCAAGATGCTCATCGAGGTCCGCAAGGCCCGAATGAAGGAGTCTCGCCGCAAGCGCGCTGAGACCAAAGCAAAGCTCGAAGCCGATAAACAGGCGCGGGCGGTGGCTTGGGCGGCGATGCAGACGACCGAGATCGTCTACCTCGGCGAGGGGGTCAGCAAGGGTCTGTCGGACACCGCCTCGGACGGTTCAAAGCTCACTGCGGCCGGGCTGCCGCTCTTCGACAACGCCGCCGACATCGCCACCGCGATGGGCATCGAGCTCGGGCGTCTGCGCTGGCTCAGCTACTCGCGAGCCGCCTCGGAGACCACTCACTGGGTCCGCTTCAAGATCCCAAAAAAGACCGGTGGGGAGCGCCTTATCTCCGCGCCCATGCCGCACCTCAAGGCCGCACAGCACTGGGTCCTGAGGAACCTGCTCGACAAGCTGCCCCTGCACGACGCCGCGCACGGGTTTGTGCCGGGGCGCAGCATCGTCAGCAATGCCCGTCCTCACGTGGGCCGAAACGTCGTTGTGAACCTCGATCTCAAGGACTTCTTCCCGACCGTGACCTATCCGCGGGTGTGGGGATTGTTCCGTTCCCTCGGTTACTCACAGCAGGTCGCCACCGTGCTCGCCCTGTTGTGCACCGAGCCTCCCATCGACGAGGTCGAGCTCGACGGAAAGCGCTGGTACGTCGCCCGCGGTGCCCGGGTCCTGCCCCAGGGAGCGCCGACCTCGCCGGCCATCACCAACCTGCTCTGTCGCGCCCTGGACCGAAAGCTCACCAAGCTGTGCGCGGCCATGGGATTCACCTACACGCGCTACGCCGACGATCTGACATTCTCCTCGGAGGCGGCGGATTCTCAGTCGGTGGGCAAGCTGCTGCGGCGGGTCCGCTTCCTGATCAAGGCCGAGGGTTTTGTCGTGCATCCCGACAAGACCCGCGTACATCGCCGCGGAAGGCGCCAGGAGGTTACCGGCATCACAGTCAACGACCAGCTCGGTGTGGAGCGCAAGACCCTGCGGCGGTTCCGGGCGGTGCTGTTTCAGATCGAGCGGGACGGACCCGAGGGCAAGACCTGGGGAACATCGGGTGCGTCGGTGCTGTCGAGCATCGCTGGATACGCGAACTTCGTCTACATGGTGGATCCCGCCAAGGGGAAGGCGCTGAAAGAACGCGTCGCAGCGATCATCTCAGCCAATGGTGGGCTCCCCGTCTCTCGGCCGACAGCTCCCGCAGCGCCGACTCCAGCGGCTCCAGCGGCACAACCCGCGGCAGCCGAAGAGGCCCCCGCCGAAGAGGAGCCCAAGGGAGACAAGTGGTGGAAGCTGTGGTGAGCCGTGCCTGATATCGCCGACGGCGCGGAGGTCGAGGTCCAGGGGTCGGGCGTCAACACCTACACCCTGTCGAACACCGGCGGTACCTATCGCTGCACGTGCCCGGTCTGGAAGTTCCAGCGGCTTCCGATCAACCTGCGGACATGCAAGCATCTAAGGGCCTATCGCGGCGACGAGGCCGAGACGACGCGCACTCGTGGCGCCTCTCCTCCGCCCCGGGGTGGCAATCGACCGGCGGTGGCGGGCTCGGCGACCCTGCCGGGAAAGACGACGGCTCCGAAGCTGCTCCTGGCCCATCGATGGAAGAACGACATCGACATCAGCGGCTGGTGGTTGTCCGAGAAACTCGACGGCGTGCGCGCCTACTGGGACGGAGAGCGCTTCTGGTCGCGCCTCGGAAACGAGTACCTGGCGCCGGAGTGGTTCACCGAGAAGTTCCCGTCGATGCCGATGGATGGCGAGCTCTTCGTCGGGCGCGGCATGTTCCAGAAGACCGTGAGCATCGTGCGAAGGCAGGACCGCTCCGACGACTGGCGCGACGTGAGGTTCCTGGTCTTCGACGCTCCGGGCGAAAACGCGGTCTTCGAGGAGCGGATCCGGACCATCGAAGCCGTGCTCTCCGCGACCGGCTCTCCCTATGTGACCGCCTGCGCTCACTGGATGTGCGACGACGCCGACCACCTCGAAGAGGAGCTTCGACGCGTAGAAGAGCTCGGTGCCGAGGGGCTGATGCTCCGCCAGCCCGGATCGCCGTACCAAGCGGGCAGAAGCTGGACCCTGCTCAAGGTGAAGAGTTTTTGGGACGCCGAGGCCCGAGTCCTCGAGCACATCGAGGGAACCGGCAAGCACATGGGACGTCTCGGCGCCTGCATGTGTGAGCTTCCCAGCGGCGTGAAGTTCAAGGTCGGCACCGGCTACACCGACGAGCAGCGCGAAAACCCGCCCGCGATCGGCAGTCTCATCACGTTCCGCTACCAGGAGCTCACCGACGGTGGGGTGCCGCGATTCCCGTCCTTCATCGGCGAGCGCATCGATCTCTCCTGGGAGCAGCTCTCCGATCCGCGCCGCGCTTCGCCTACTGACGGTGCCGCATCCCGGCTTCGCACACTGAATACCCCGGCTCTGGGTGCCTCGGCGCCAGTGATCCAGGGCGAGAAACCTGCTGCGGCTGCGGCCCGCCCAACGCGAGCGGCCCCCCCTGCCCTGCCGCCGCCGGACATCGATCCCTCTGGCAACGTGTACCTCGAGTTCACCCGCGGTTCGTCGGTGAAGTTCTGGGAGATCGAGTGGGACGGCAAGTACGTCTACATAGAGTATGGGCGCGTCGACAAACCGCCGAAGACCACGACCAAGACCTTTGAGCGGGGGGCAGACGCGGGCCGGTATGTGGAGAAGCAGATCAAGGCGAAGCGCGAGAAAGGCTACGTGGACGAGCTGTGATTTTGCTCTCCCTCTACCTTTCGGTCGCCCTTGCCGACACCCCCAACCCGGATCGACCGAGTGTGTCCCGCTCCGGGTATCTAGTCGCCAGCGACACCCTCGAGATGGAGACGGGGCTGGCGTTCCAGGGCCGCACGACCACCGTGCCCACGACCCTCAAGTACAGCATCCGCGACGTCGTAGAGCCCAGGTTGTCTGCAGACTTCTCGGGTTTCGACAACGGGCTTCCAGGCCTCGAAGCCGGGGCGAAGATCGGCATCATCGGCAGCGACGATCTCGGATTCGCCGCCTTCATCGCCAGCGCGGTCCCAATGGGCGGAGAGGACTGGTACGGAACGGCCCAGGTCCTCGCGACCATCCCTCTCGACAACGGCTTCTCGATCCAGCTCAACGGCGGGCTGCTGTTTGTCGCTAACGGATATGGCGGGGTCCCCCTCGCGGGGGCCTTCGGATTCCCGATCGTCGGCAACTTCTCGGGGTTCGTGGAGGGGGCCGCGGTGCTGGCGTGCGGCGTGGGTTGTGCCGCCTCCAACGGTGTTATTGACGGAGGTCTGGCGTGGGGGCTCACCGAAATCCTCACCCTGGACACCGGCCTCGGCTACGACCTCGACGCGGCGCAGCCCTTCGCGGCCGCCGGGCTCACGGCGAACTTCGGCGCGTTCCGCTAGAGACTCCCCATCAACGTCGGACGGTATACTCGGAGCGATCGGAGGTCGGGATGTGGCGATCGGCACTCACGCTGACGCTCTTGGGGTGTGGCACCGGCAAGAACGACGCGAACAAGGACACGGGGCACACCGACACATCAGACTGTGTGTTGGTCGGGGATGTCGACCTCAACGAGGAAGCCGACATCGCCGCGCTGATTGGCATCTGTGAGATCACAGGTCGCCTCGCCATCCACGCACCAGAGTTGACGAGCCTTGCTGGCCTGGAGAGCCTCACAACCGTTGGGAACATCTTCATGATCGGCAATACGGCGCTCGCCGACCTCGATGGCCTCTCCGGCCTCCGTTCCGTGGACCGCATGTCGATCAACACAAACGCAGCCCTCACCGACCTCGACGGGCTCTCGGGGCTCACTTCCCTGGGCTACGTGGAGGTCCGAGAAAACGCAACACTCACCAACATCGATGGCCTCTCGCTCGCCTCCGTGAGCGAGGCGCGCATCTGGGACAACGCCTCCCTCACGAACCTCGACGGGCTCTCGGGCGCCACCACCATGCACAGGCTGTACGTCGAAAACAACGACGCGTTGGTGAATATCGACGGACTCTCGGGTGTCACCTCGGTTGATGACCTCGCGTGGATCGCCCTCAACGACGCTCTACCCAACGTCTACGGGCTCTCCGGGCTCACCGATGTCTCCGGTGGACTCGCCATCTTCGACAACGACGGTCTGGCCGATCTCGGTGGCGTCGAAGGACTCTCCTCTGCGGTTGCCGTGAGCATCGCCTACAACAGCGGCCTCACCGATATCAGTGGACTTGCTGGGCTGGAGTCCGTCGACGACTACCTGTCTTTCTACGGCAACGATAGCCTGGCCTCGCTGAACGGCCTGTCGGGCCTCAGGTCAGTTGGCGGCGGCCTCTACATCGGAAAGCCGCCTTTCGCTGGGGGTGGATGGGAAGGTGACAGTGCGCTCACCAACCTCGACGGGCTGTCCAACCTCACATCTGTAGGCGGGGACCTCTACGTCACGGACAACAACGCCCTCTCCGACATCTCCGGGCTCACCGTCACCAGTGTTCCCGGCGACCTGGAGATCCACACAAACGGCAGTCTCTGCCAGAGCGGCGTCGATGCCTACCTCTCCGTGGTCACAGTTGGCGGAGCCGTGACGACCACCCCGAACGATCCGGGCTGCTGAGGAGCGGAGTGCCCCCAGCGGTCGCCCACGACCACGACCGATCTCCACCGCGGAGTACGCCAAGGTACGCAGAGCCGGGGATGAGATCGATGAGGCCACCCTGAAAGAACTGTCGAAGCGCATGCTAGGGCGGCGTCCTCGTCGACGCCGCTACCGAATCGACGCGCCCAACCGTCGCAAGCTCCGATTGTGCCCATCGAAACTTCACTTTAAGTGACGCGCTCACGCGCGCCACATCTGAAATGATTCCGACATGTTCGCTGCACAAGTACCGTCGAAACTGCGTTTAGACGGTACGTTGTGGTCGACCATGCTCGGAATCGACGCGCCCAACCGTCGCAGGCTCCGATTGTGCCCATCGAAACTTCACTTTAAGTGACGCGCTGCGTGCGCCACACCTGAAATGCTTCCGACATGTCCGCTGCACAAGCACCGTCTAAACTGCGTTTAGACGGTACGTTGTGGTCGACCATGCTCGGAATCGACCGTTGTCACGTCGACAACTAGCAATGAGCCCAGCCAGCCCCGCGCTCCGCCCGCAAAACCGCGAGCGACATGATCTCTGCGGACCTTCGCGGACCTCTGCGGTGAACCTGGCGTTTCGACCTGCAACAGGTTCTCGGTGAACCACGGAGGTCGGCCATCCGACCCGACAGAGCCTAGGGTCTCCATCCCACAGCCCGCCTACCCAGGCCGTCCGCCTCATTGACCGACAGGTGACGGCGATCTCGTCACTCCACCGGAACGTACTGAGCCCAGGGCATTGCCGACTCCGGCACCGCGTTCATGCCAAAGCCGCCGTCCTTCCAGACGGACTCGTACTGACCCCACCACGCCAACACGCGCGGGTTCTCCTGGGCGCGATCGAAGGCGGTGGCATCAACCCACTCGAACACCTCGACCAGGATCTCCGGGTCCTCGATGCTGCGCATCCGGATGAACTGGCGATCCGTGATCAAGGCCTCCGAACGCATCGTTTCCTCGCATCCACGTGCCAAGACGAGGAACTCGGCCTGGCGATCGGTGGCAACCCGGTACGTCGCGGTGACGATGCGGCTGTGGGCTTCCTTCATTGCTCTCTCCTCTCGTTGGCTACTGCCAGATGGATCCGGCCCGCTGTGAGGGCCTGGAGTGTCTCGACAAGAAAACGGCGTTCGCGGGCGCGAACCCGGTCTGCGAGCGCATCGACATCGTCCGTCGAGCGCTCACCGCTGGAACACGCGTCCAGGATCGCCCGGAGCGTGGAGCCGTGCCGAGAAGCGAGAATGCCGAGCCTCATTGGGGACTGGTAACCCAACATGCATGGCTTCGGCGTCGACGCGCTGCGCATGGTCGAGGTTGCGAGGAAACTTGTGACTAGCAAAAGATTGCGGAATAGGCTATGGTCCAGAGCGTCGACGATCCGCCGGTCAACCTTCCGAAGAGGCCACCACATGATATCCACGCTTCTAAGCGTTCTACTTTTGTCTGCGCCTGCAGAAGCCTTGCCAATCTGCCTGTACTATGACCTCGAGTTCGTGGACAACGGTCCAGAGTACTACTGGACCGACAACAGCGTTGACCGCAAGGCGCGCGGCGTGCACATCGAGGTGACGGACCAGGCGGGGACGACCCCATACGTGCTGCAGTGGAAGAAGGACTTTCCCACAGCCGGGGTCGAGGCTGGCTGCATCGATGCGGACGTCGCCGGAGACTTCACGATCACAGCAAAGAACGTCTCCACCGTCAATGGCATCACGTTCCACACCTACGCCTACGACGGGTACGACGACCCCAATCCGCCATACGACTGGATCGACGGGACCGCCTGGGAACACCAGCCCCCCCAGCCAACGGTTTGGCCGGCCAATGATGCCCTCGGGTACGTCGACCTGACGTTCCCGGAGGGTCCGCGAGCCACGGCCGCCGCCGTCACGACGCTCCTGTTCCAGCGGAATCACTTCAACATCGGTACGGGGCCGGATCGGAACTGCTGCACCACCAACGCCAACCCCGATGGCAGCTGCGGTCTCGGGAGTTCCGGGGCCTACACCCCACTCCCGGCGGATGATGTGCACATCTTTGTGGACACGGGCACGTCAGATTGCCCGGGCGGGGGAGGGAGTCCGGCTTGGACCGGTCAGGCGAACGCGGTGAAGTACAACACCGCGTGCAGTTCGAAGTGGCTCTTGGGGCACGAGCTCGGTCATCTGGTGGTCGGTATCAGGATGGGCGCCAAAGCCGACGCAAGTTGGCTAGCGCCGCTGGAAGGATGCAACGGTGCCTACACGAACGGCCAAAACCTGCAGGATCAGGGCACTAGCCGCTCTATGCTCGGCAAGGAATACACCGCCCTTGCTCTTCGCGAGGGTTGGGGCGACTTCGTCGACGCGTGGCTCTGGAACGAAGCCGGAGGAACGGACTGCGTCTACCGCCCCCGAGAAGGCAATCTCCACGACTATGACCTGGACCTCACCATCGACAACGTCGCGCGTTGGGACACCGCCGACACCGACGCAAATCAAACAAAGTACGGCGCAATGGACTGCGGCTCGGACGGTCCCTACATGAACGCGAGCTGGGGGGCCTACTGGTCCGACGGGTTCGTCGGTCCAGAGACCCCAGATGGCCAGAACTGGCTGCGAGACGTGCTCGACGACACCGCCAATGCGTGCGTCTCGGCTGGCACCCGCAACGGGTACGATCTCGACCGGAACCGATCGACACTGTTCGATGTCGTGCGGATGTTCTGGGATCTACACTCGGATACCGGCAGCCCCATCCCGGTGCACAAGCTGGCCGACATCTTTGTGGACATGTGCCCACGGGATTGGACGGCCGAGGGCGACGCTTGGACCGACACCGGCCAGGCGGAGCACGCGCCACTCATTCGCCTGAAGATCTCCGCTGAACACAAGTACCCGGCCCTAGAGCAGCAGATAAAGGATGCGGCAAATGCCCACATCCGCTAGGTCCATCGCCGGTCTCGTGGTGCTGGCCACAGTGTGTGCCGCGGCGGTTTGGACGGTGCACAGCAGTCCCCACACCGCGAACGCGTCGATCGGGCCCCAAGTGGAAGCCCTGGACCTTCAGTGGATTGGGCCTCCGAACGCCCGGATCCTGGAGGTCCGCGGAGTGCCCAAGTCGACGGTACAGGTGGCGTTCCGCGCGCGCCTGGGTGAGCTGGAATACGAGTGGGCGGCAACGGCGGAAAAGGTCCCTGGAGAGAACGTGATTCGTTTGCCTCTCGATGTGCCCCCTCAGGCCTGGCTGCATCCGACCGCCGAGAACTACGTGACCGCGCTGATAGCCAGAGTCCATGGGAGAGGCGGCAATGCTCGAGCTGCCGATACCTACTTGGCTTGGCCGGACGGACCGGACAGCGATCCAGTCGTGTGGACGGTGCCGGAGCAGCGACAGCTGGCGGCAAATGGCGTGCTCGACCCTGCGCTTCGCGACGGTTTGGGTCCCGAGGTGTTCCTGATGCCCAACACCGGGCCTGGCCATCGCACTCGAGAGCGCTGATCATCCGTCAGTAGTAGACGAGCTCCGGCCCGAAGAGGTTGTCGGACTCGTCGCTCTCCGCCGCCTCGTCCCAGGTGTCGACCTGCACCCAGGAGTCGCAGGCCACGCAGCTCTCGCTCACCAGGAACTCGACCACGATCGTCTGCCACGGCCCAATCCAGGGGATCTGCTCCCACTCGTCGCCGTCCTGGCCGACCGCCGGAGCGGAGGCCTCGTCCACGTAGACATCCACCCAGAACGGACCCACGCCCTCGTCTCCGTAGTTAGAGATCTCGACGAAGTAGTACACGTCGCTGGGATCGGCGAGCCAGTCGACGGTGTCGATCGCCAGGTTTGCAGGCAATAAGTCGGTACCTCCTGACATTGTCACGTCGACGCTGGCCTCGTTGTTGCCCTCGTTGGACTCGTCGACCTCGTCCTCGATGTCCACCACCGCCACCACCTCGTGGTCCCCATCGGAGACGCCGGTGATCTCGATCTCCACGGCGACGACCTCGTCGGGTCCGACCCAGTTCACGCGCGCGTAGTCGTCGCCGACGTCGCCAGGGCCGAGGTTTCCGGAGGGATCGACGAACACATCGATCCAGAAGTCGGCGGCGCCAGCCGTGCCGAGATTCTCGACCTGTACAGTCACCGACACCGTGTCGTCGATGCCCACCGCGGTCAGGGTCTGGATTCGAAGATCCGAGCTCGCCGACGCCAGCACGTCCACCGGAACGGGCGCCGAGATGATGTCGTCCCACTGGGCCTGGATGGTGGTCGTGCCAGTGCCCGATGCCGTGAGAACCGAGCCATCGAAGGTGGCAATGGAAGCATCGGAGGTGATCCACCGAACCTGCTCAGTTGCGTCCGAACGCGCTCCGTCGCTGAACTGCGCCGACGCGATCATAGGCACCGTCTGCCCGACAGCGACGACAAGCTCGGAGGGCTCGACGATCAAGGCCTCCAGTGCCTGATCCGTCACCGTGATCAGCGCCGGAGGGGACTTGTCGCCATCCACGTCCGCCCAGATGTCGACGCTGCCGACGGCGATGCCGGTGACCAGACCCTCCACGTCCAGGCCAGAGCCGACGGTGGCGACGTTCTCGTCACTGGTCCGCCACTTGGCGACGTTGGTGAGGTCTTCGGTCCGCCGCTTCTTGTACAGGCCGGTGGCGGAGAGCTGAACCGTGCTTCCGATGGGCACTATGAGCGCATCGGGAGTGACGAGGATGCCCAGAGGCGCCTCGCCACCGCCGTTGTTGGAATTCTGCTTGCCGTCGCCGCCCGAGCAGGCAACCAGCAGCACCAGCACCAGGGTCAGGAAGCGGACCAACACCTGTTGACGCTCCGCCCTCCGGCAGTCCGGCAGTGAAGGATGGGCCTCATCAATCTGGGGTTCTCGTGTAGCATCCTTCACTGCAGGCCTCCGGGCTGCGCTCTTGGCACCCATCGCAGAAGTCGCTATCGCGTCTTCTGCCGATGCGTACAAGACCTCCCTAGATCCGGGACGGGTCTTCGTCACCCATGGACTTCAGGACCGCCTCGTTGGAGAGGTACGGGTTCTCGGATCCGGAGGGCTGGGAGGGATTGGCGTAGGGGATCCAGGCGAAGTCCGGATGCTCCTCGATGTCGTCCCAGGTCCCGGAGAGCACTTTGCCGTTCTCGTCGGTGACCAGCGTATAAAGGTAGGTCTCGACGAATCCGTCCGAGGCCGGAGAGCCGTTGTCGACGTGGTCTTCGTCCACACCATCGGTCGCGAACTCGACGGCGGCCTCGATGAGGAAGGTGCGCTCGATTGGATCGACGGTGACGTAGTCTCGGATCTTCTTGATGGTCGCCGACCCGATGCCCTTCACGTCGTCGAGCTCGTCGATGGTCTGGAAGGGTCCGTTGTCCTCGCGATAGTCGATGATCCGGTTTGCGAGAGTGTTGCCGATGCCGTTGAGGCTGTCCAGCTCCTTGAGATCGGCGGTGTTGACGTTCACGAGATCGGTGCGGCCCTCGGTGGTCTCGATGGCGTCGACGGTCGCGCCATAGGCCGGGAAGTTCCAGACTTGATCGCCCGAATCGGTGTCGAAGACCAGGGGAACCTGCTGATCGCGCATGTAGAAGGTGATGATCCGGTGGAAGGCGTCGGGGTGCAGGTCGGCCTGGTCGTCGCCGTCTTTGTAGTACCGAGCGCCGAAGAAGTGGCTGTAGGTGCTGTAGTGGGTCTCGGAGAGCAGGCCCTTGATGTCGGCCGTGGTGAAGGTCACCGTGCCGTCGGCCATCGGTGCCACCAGGTCGTCGACCGGCTCGTTGTTCAGGATTGCCGCCGCGGACCAGCCGTTGCAGTGACCGTACCAGGAGCCGCCGTTGGGGCTGTAGTGATTGAGGAGTTCCCAGGCCGGCACATAGAAGGGATTGGGGTAGGTCTCGCCGCGCAGGTACATGGCCAGCGCGACCTTGTCCATCGGGGAGAGCTCGTCGAGATCATAGGACCAACCGTCCTCATGGGTGAGCTGGCCATTGGCGACCGTGAGCTTTCCAGCGTCGAGATCCGAGAGCACGCCGCCATAGAAGTCGACGAGCTTGGTGATGAGCTCGCTCTGCTTGGTCTGGTAGGTCTCGAGCTTGGCCTTGTAGTCGTCGCTGTCCTTGTCTAGATCGTGCAGTTCCTTGGACAGGTCGTCGAGCTCGATGCGGACGGGGTCGATCTCGTCCTTGAGGCGGTCGGACAGGGTCTCGCGGCTGTCGTAGCCAAAGACCAGGGCGCCCTTGGACTGTGCCCACCACGAACCGTTCCAGGGCTGGAAACCCTCGGGAGCGCCGAAGGACTGGGTCTCTTCCTTCATGAGCGCCGCCGAGAGCGTGGTGCCGGCGTCGATGTCCACGGATGTGGAGAGTGCGGCTTGGTAGTCGTAGTCGTCGGGCACCGAGCCACCGGCGCGACGGCGGAGCTTGTTGACCTCGCCGGTGTCCATGAGGCGAACCTCGGCGTTCTCGGCCACGGTCCAGCTGGGCCACGGGTCGCCGACGCGGTAGCGGGAAGCGATGACGCCGCCGCCCATCTCGTCGTCATAGACCACGTCGACCGTCTTGTTGTCGACCTTGTCGGTGGTCATGTAGTGGCCGTTCTCGAGCAGACGCTCGTCGCTGTCGAAGTGCACGCCATGGGGCGCGAGGTAGGTCGGGGCCGCGGTGAGCATGGACTGGGAGAGGACCGACCAGGACTTGCCGAGTTCCTTGCTGGAGTAGGCCGCTTCGACGCGCTCGCCATCGACGTTGGTGAAGGCCACCACACCGGCGAGGCGCTGGCGACGCTCGGTGAAGACCAGGTAGACGACCGGGTCGGTCTCGGCGAAGTCCCCGAACGGGTCGTTGAGGGAGTCGTCGAGAGAGGCGCGAACCACCGCCAGGGAGCGCACATTTCCGCGCTTGGACACGGCGAAGGGATAGAGATCGTCGCCCTGCTTGGGCTTCAGACCGTGCTCGACGACCTGATAGGTCCAGACCACCTCGTCCGACCAGAGCTCACCGAACTCGGCGGCGGCGCCATCGAGATCGATTGCGCTGTTCTCGGTACGCACATCGGCCGCACGGTAGCGGGCGGCGAGGTGCCAAGTGTCACCCTTGTTCCACTGAAGCTCGAGGGGAGCTTCGGGGGCTTTGTTCCCACATGCGGACAGAGAGACCAGGCCTAGAAGGCCAACAAGGCGGAAAAACATAAAGATCTCCAAAGGCGGCGCCGGGCAAAGACCCGGGAACCATGGGGGCGACTAAGCCGGTGTCAGGAACTCGTCAACCGGCCCGAAATCCGCTGCAATGCTCCAGGTCCGCAGGTTGCGGGATGGCGCATCTGTCGCCGCACCATTAACGGGCAGCCTTCCGGAGGTTTCTATGGCTTGGTTCGAGGGCACTCACACCGACACATTCACGGTTCCCGCCGATCTGGCGACGACGCGGGGACACTTCGCCGATCTGGCGACCATCGTCGCCCACACCGAGGGCCTCGAGTCCCACAGCATCGACGGCGACACCGTGCACTTCGTGCTCGCGCTACAGGATCACGGAGTGGTGAAGTTCAAGGCCGACTACAAGTGCACCTACACCCTGGACGGCGACCACTTCAAGTGGGTCAGTGCCGGCGGTAACACCGAGCAGTCCGGCGAGATCCGCTTCCAGGCCTCCGGCGGCGGCACGGTGGTCGACTACAAGGAGACGGTCAAGGTCGACATCGAGGTGGCCGCGGTGATGGCCACCATGCTCACGCCGATCATGGGACCGATGCTCACCCACGAGATCAAAGGTTTTGTGAAGCGCATGACCAAGGCCCTCGCCTGAGTCACGTGGCGTAGAGTTGGGCCGTGACCGAGAAGAGCAATCCCAAGGCACTGCGCCCCGGTGATGTCGTAGACCACTTTGTCGTCCGACACCGCATCGGTCGAGGTGGGTTCGGCACCGTCTATCTGGCTCGCGACATGCAGCTCGGGCGCCGCGTTGCGCTCAAGGTGGTGCGACGCTCTCGGCTCGGCGATCAGAGATCCGTCGAGGCCTTCCTGCGAGAAGCCAGGATCACCGCCCAGTTCAACCATCCGAGCATCGTCACGGTCTACGGGGTCGGCGAGCACGAAGGGCAGCCGTACGTAGCGCTGGAGTTCGTGGAGGGACGCACCCTACGCGAGGAGATGCAGGTCAGGCGGATCCCGGTCTCGCGGGCGATCCGAATCACATGCGCCATCGCCGAGGGGCTGGCCGAAGCCCACGCCGCGGGAGTGCTACACCGCGATCTGAAGCCTGAGAACATCCTCTTGGGCCACGACGGGCGCTGTCGGGTGGCCGACTTCGGGCTGGCGTGCGGCCCCGACGACACCGATGAGAGTCCGATCGGCGGCACTCCAGCGTACTTCTCCCCCGAGTCCTGGCGATCCACAGCACCCACTGCCGCCGCAGACATCTGGGCGCTCGGGGTGGTGTTCTTCGAGATGTTGGCTGGGTTCCACCCGTTTGGAGGGACGGACGCTTCCGCCGCAGCGCTGCGCTCTCGCCTCAGCCAGCCAGACCTCGCACCTCCCGATGTGCTGGATCTGTCCAAGCCGGTACACGAGGTGTTGGTGCAGATGCTCGCCGTGGAGCCGAGTCGGCGACCCGCTCCGAGGGAGATCCTCGACGCCCTTGCTCCGTCACTGGTCCGCGTCCGCCCCGAGGAGGGAGTGGGCCCGTTTCGGGGGCTTCTCGCCTTCGGTGAACAGGACGCTCCTTGGTTCTTTGGGCGCGATGCCGAAGCCAACGCGTTCGTGGAGCGGCTTCGAGACACCCCGACCCTGACGGTCGTGGGACCCAGCGGTACGGGAAAGTCGTCGTTCGCACTCGCCGGTGTGGTTCCTCGGCTCCGCGATGAGGCGTACTGGATCGTCGTTCACATCCGGCCGGGCCGCGACCCCTTCACAACGCTGGCTCAGCGCTTGCTCGCCCGAGATCGCACCATCAGTGGCTCGACCACCGGTGCCGCCGAGACACTCGATTCGTGGAGCCTGGACCACGACGGCCCCCTCCATGCGCTGCCCTACCCCGAAGACGAGACCGACCCCAACGTTCTGGCGCGGCGCCTGCAGGCCAACCCACGCCTGCTAGCGGTGTACCTCCAACAGCTCGCCGAGGCCCAACGGGGCCGGGTGCTCCTGCTGGTCGACCAGCTCGAGGAAGTTCAGACGCTGGTCACCGACGACCACGTCCGACGCAGCTTCCTGATCGCGCTGTTCACCGCAGCCGAAGACTCCCAGGAGCCCGTCCGCGTCATCACGACCGTGCGCGATGACTTCCTGGGTCAGGTCGCCGCCGAGGATCGCACCGTGGCGGACGCCCTGGCCCGGGTCTTCGTGCTGCGACCGCTGGACAGCCAGCTGCTCGCCGATACGCTCCAACGCCCGGTGTCTGCGGCCGGCTTCCAGTTCGACGACCCCAAGCTCGTCGACGAAATGGTGGCCGATGTGGAAGGCGAGGCAGCCGCACTCCCGCTGCTGCAGTTCGCGGCTCGGGCGCTGTGGGAGCGTCGCGATCGCGCCCACAAGCTGATCCGGCGGGAGGACTACGACGCGCTCGGCGGCGTGGCAGGGGCGCTGGCCGGCCACGCAGATGCGGTGATCGCCGGCTTGGAACCTGAACAACGAAGCATCGCACGAGCGCTCCTCCTGCGACTGGTGACCGCAGACGGCACCCGCAGAGTCCTCACGCGACCGGAGCTCCTGACCGGCCTGCCACTCGAGGCCGCCGAGCCGACCCTGGATCGCCTCCTCGCCTCCCGGCTCCTCGCCCAGCAGTCCGAGACCGGCACGGCGGTGATGGAGCTCGCCCACGAGGCGTTGGTTGGGGCCTGGGCCCAGCTCGCGCGCTGGCTCGACGAGTCCCGCTCCGAGGTCCGCGTGCACAACGAGCTCGTGGAGGCCGCGAGACTGTGGGAGCAGCGAGGAGCCCGACCCGAGGAGCTTTGGACCGGCGACGCACTGGCCGAAGCGGAGCGCTTTGTTCACTCCACGGGGCTGGGTGTCGACGAGCGCGTGCGTCGGTTTGTAGAGGCGGGCGTGCTGCGACGGGAGCGGGATTCACGTCGACGGGGCGTGCTCCTGGCCGTGCTGGGCGGCGTGTTGGTCGTCGCGGCACTGGTATCGATGCTTGCTGCAGCCCAGTACGCCCGGCAAACTCGGATCGCCGAGGCGGCGAGGAGTGAAGCCCTGGCCACCAGCGCCCGTGCTGCAGCAGCCAGCGGCGACCTGATCGAGGCGCGCGCGAGGCTGCGATCTGCACTCGCCCAACAGGACTCCAAGACGGCGCGAGGGCTCTGGTGGGACCTGCGCCAGAGCACCCTCACCTGGGAGCTCGACCAGCTCTGGAGCGCCGATGTGCTCTCCGTCCAGGCAGATGGGCTGCGCGCCGTGGTCAGCGATCTGGTGCGCGTGCGCTTGGTGGACCTGGCGACTGGGGAGCTCCGTCCCCTTCGTTTCGACCCCTTCGACGGGGCGGCGGCGGGCATTGATCCAACGGGGCGTCAGGTAGCAATCACCGACCGAACGGGGCGGGTTTGGATCTGGGACCTGGAGACAGACGAGATGCGCGAAGCCGGCCAAGTCCGAGACGGTTTCGAGCCCTGGGCCGTGTACTGGTTCGGCGACGGCCGCCTGCTGATTCACAGCACGAGTCCCGACTGGACCAGGACGCTGCTCACCTGGGTGGATCCGACCCAGAGCAGGGTGGATCGCGAGCAGCAACTCGATTTCTACGGGACGCGGGTGGCTCTCTCGCCCCGTGGGGATCTGGTGGCCGCTTCGGGTCCCGGCGGGCGGGTCTTCATCTGCGATTCCGCGGGACAACGAGAGCTGGAAGGGGTCGTCGAGGACCGACCTGCCGGACTCGAGTTTAGCGCCGACGGCCGGCGACTGCTGGTGGCTGGATGGCTGATACAGGAATGGGACACCGCCAAATGGGAGCTGCTTCGCCAAGCTACCGGCTTCAATGACGACATCCGGAACACGGGCTACACCGCGGACGGCAACGTCTGGTTGGCCAGCTACAAGCAGCGCCTCATCGTCGTCGACCCCGAGACAGACACGCGGATCTGGGAGTCGCCGGCCTCTGCAACCGATACCCTGCACCGCGCGGTCCGGATCCCCGGCTCGAACGCCCTCCTGATCGGCCAACGCTTTGGAATGCGGCTCGTGCAGCTCGGAGGCGCTGACCCACGGAGGCCGGGCCATAGCGCCGACGTTCAGGGGCTCGACTTCAGCGCCGACGGAACGAGGCTCGCATCGGCTGGCGTCGATGGAAGACTCCGAGTCCGCCGGGCTCGAGACGGCAAGGTGGTCCTCCACGACGACGGAGAGCCCAACACCTGGGCCTATCTCAGGTTCGGCGGTTCGCTCCTCGGTTCGACACCGAGCTCGAACGAGCTGCAGATCTGGAATGAAGCGCTGGATTCGGTGGGTGGTGTGACGTTCCCCGAGAGCGTCACCGGCTTCGACTTCGATCCCGAGCGCGCGCGTTTCTACACCGCTGACCAAACGGGCGAACTGCGAGCGTATTCGTACACCTGGAAGAGCGGCGCACTGGACATCAGGCCGGAACGGACCTGGCGAAGTTCCGCGGGCGGTCTCTCGACCGTCGCGGTGCTGCAAGATGGGCGAGTTGCCTACGGCGACCACAACGGCGGCATCGGGATCCAAGGGGATGGCGACCATACCCTCGCCGATGTCGGCAAGTGGATACACACGCTGGTGGCCGCCCGGGAAGCGCCGCGACTCGCCTCCGCCACCGTGAACGGCTCGGTCGCGGTCCACGACCTCCACGGAGAGACGCTCTTCGAGTCCGAGGCTCCCTTCACCCGCCCCGCGATATCCGCAAACGGCGAGCTCGTTGGCTACGGAACAGGCGATGGCGCGGTCCTGCGAAACATCGATAGCGGCAACGAAGTCCACACCATCGGCCTGGCTTCTCCTGCGAAGGCCGTCGCACTGAACCACGACTCGTCGGTCTTGGCGACGGGCACACAGGGGGTCGTCCAGACCTGGGAGGCCGCGACGGGAGAGCCGATCTGGCGCACCATCGCGGCGAGTGAGCACCCCCCGGCCATCCTCACCCACCTCGGATGGCAGCCACTCTCGAAGGGAGAGGTTCCAGATACACCCTGGGCAGGCGCATTCGCTTCGGCCCGGGTTGGACACACCACTGCAGAATACGGCTGCCTACTGCTCCGCGGAGGTGGGCTCCAGGGGTGGGACCTCACGTCGGGAGTCGACTTCCGCGAACCCCTCGAGGGTGGATCGAAAGTGGTGACATCTGGGCGGTCCTGCGCGGTGATATCCGGCGATCAACTTGTCATCGCCAATGCCGAGGGGGTCCACCGACTGCACGGCGACTGGGTCAAGGTGTCCGCCTGGAACGAGGGCTTTGTCGGTATCGACGCCTCGAGAATCCGGCTGCTCACCGAAGAGGGAACCGACGCCTTGGAGATCGCGACGGGCATCGGGACGACCGCGGCGCTGGCCGGCAAAGAGGAACTCTGGGTCGGCTACCAGGATGGCCAGGTGTCGCGCTACAACTTGCCGGACGGACGCCTCGACGGTGGCTTCTCCCTGGACCGGCCCCCTGGACAAAGGGTCGAGGTGATCTACGACGGCCCAGCCGGCTCCCTGATCACCGGACACACCTTGGGCGACGTCGTCTTCTGGGAACGAGAGACGGGCGTGGAGCTCACGCGAATCGAGCTGCACGGCTACCCCACACACGCTGTGCTGGTTGGGCCACGCATGCTGTTTGGCAGCATCACCGGAGAGGTGCGAGAGGTAGACATGTCCGCGATCGAGCAGCCGTGGTCCGAGTTGCTCGAGGAGGTGCAGCGCGAGGTTCAGGTGGTCTGGGAGAACGGGCGGGCGGTCAGGGCAGATCCCTCGGGGGGTTGACGCTCGAATCGGCGTGAACAAGTTGTCTTCGTCTGGCGCCAATCTCGGGTCAGACTAACGATAACTAGCTTTCGACGCAGCTCATTAGAGGGCGTTGCGAGCCGTGGTTCGCCTTTGGAGGAACCCATGCGTAGCTATGACCTGACCCCCCTGTACCGCACGTCCGTTGGATTCGACCGCTTGTCACGCCTGATGGACTCGGCACTGACGCTGGACGGGCAGAAGACCTATCCGCCCTACAACATCGTGAAGCGGAGTGACAACGAATACCGCATCACGCTGGCGGTGGCCGGCTTCTCCGAGGACGAGCTCGAGCTGGTCACTCAGAACAACACGCTCACCGTGAAGGGTCGCTCCGAAGCGGAGAACGACTTCGAGTACCTGCACCGCGGCATCGCTGGAAGGGCCTTCGAACGCCGCTTCCAGCTCGCAGATCACGTCGAGGTCACCGGTGCCGAGCTCGTGAACGGGCTCCTGCACATCGAGCTTCGACGCGAGATCCCCGAGATCCTCAAACCTCGTCACATCTCCATCGGCCGCACCGAGGAAGTCGCAGCCAAATAGGCTCGGAAACCAATTGGGCGGCGTCTCCTATGGGAGGCGCCGTCCGTCCTAGATCACTTTCATCCAGACCTTTCGGCCCTCGAATCGAAGGACGAGCTCGGTGCCGACGGAGTGCTCACCCCAGTCGACGATCTTGAACGCACCCGTCTTTCCGCGAACCCGATGCCCCGACGAAGGCGCGCTGAGCTCACCCTCGCCGCGCTCGAGCCGGAAGCTGAGAGCCTCGGTGCCCAACGTGAGTCGCACCCGACCCGAGACCCGGGTGACGGAGGTGAAGCTGAACGGGATCGGCATGCCGTTGGTGATCTGCTCGGGGGCTTCCATCTCGAAGGACACAGGCACTTCATACTCGCGGGTTCAGCGGCCTCCAGTGGCCGACCAGCGGGGTAACCCTCACCCGCCCAGCAATCGACATCAATGGGCGATGGCCCGACTGCGGGGGGCGTAGTAGAGCTTCATTCGGTCCTCAAACCAAGGTGATGCGGCATGAAGGTACTAGTCACTGGAGCCGCTGGGTTCATCGCTGGCCACTGTGTGCGCGAGCTCCTCGCCCATGGGCACCGCGTCCGAGGCACGGTACGCGACCCGTCGGACGAAGAGAAAGTAGGCTATCTAAGGCACCTTGGCGAGATTGAGCTGGTGCAGGCCGACCTCACGGATGACTCCGGCTGGCACGAGGCCGTCGCGGGCTGCGATGCCGTCCTGCACACCGCGTCGCCGTTCTTCTTCACCGACGACGAGTCCCGGCTCATCGGCCCCGCGGTCGACGGCACCCTCCGCGTCCTGAGAGCGGCGGCCGCGGCGGGCGTGAAGCGTGTGGTGCTGACATCGTCGACAGCGGCAATCGTCAATACCGAGGCCGAGAATTACACCGAGGAGCAGTGGTCTGACACCGAGACCTGCTCCCCCTATCCAAAGAGCAAGACCCTCGCCGAGCGAGCCGCCTGGGACTTTGTGGCCAGTCCAGACGGCAACGGACTCGAGCTGGTCACGTGCAACCCGTGCCTGGTGCTGGGACCTCTCCTGGGTAAGCGGACCTCCCTGTCGCTCCAGATCGTGCAGCGACTCCTCGCCCGAAAGATGCCTGCCGTTCCGCACATGGGCTTCTCCATCGTCGATGTGCGGGATGTGGCGATCGCCCACCGGCTAGCCCTGGAAAAACCCCAGGCCGCAGGGAACCGCTACCTTCTGATGTCGGGTCATCTGTGGATGAAGCAGGTGGCGCAGATCCTCAAGGAATCCTTCGCCGAACAGGGCTTTCGACCGCCCACGATGCATCTACCCTACCCGGTGCTCTGGCTGGTAGCGCGCTTCGATCCGGCCGCAAGGTCGATCCTGTCCTCGATCGGCGAGCACAAGAAGCTCGACGCGAGCAAGGCCAAGAACCAGCTCGGCTGGTCGCCGCGCCCGGTGCGCGACTCGGTCATAGACACCGGTCAGAGCCTCATAGACAACGGCCTCACGGAGGTCTAGCTGGTTGCTGCCTAGGGGCTGACGTCGTCTGTGCAGGCCACGAACAGCGCCAGCGGATCGCCGTCGGAGCTGCGATGGTCCACGTCCGGTCCCGCCATCCAGTAGGCGGCCTCGGCGTCTCCGACGACTCGCGGCAGGTAGTCGTCATCGTCCCACGCCCCGCGCTCGTCGACCTGCACACTCTGGAGTCCCGGATCAGAGAGGTTCTCGGCGAACAACAGACCCTGGTCGCTGGCCCAGATCAGAGTGGATTCGGCCACCGCAAACTCTGCATCACCGATGTCAAAGGCGTCGGCGACCAGCCCGCCGGGGCCACCGTCCTTGGGCAGACGATAGATCTCACCGCTGGTGGCATAGAACAGAGAGTTCTCGCTCTCGCGGAGCTGGACGCGCCCGTCCTGGGTGGCGAAATCGACGACTCCGGCGCCAGAGAATCCACCACGGCGAATCGCGTATCGCGTGCTGTAGAAGTAGTAGTCATCGTCCGCAATGACCGAGCCCGCCGAGTCCTCGAGGCTCTCGGAGAACAGCTGGCTGCCGGTGTCGCGGTCCAGGATCTGGATCTCGTCGCCTGTGACGACCACCAAGCCGGTGACGTTCTCGCCCACCACGGTGCAGGGTTCCGACACCCAGATCTCCGTCTCACCCGTCGATCGATCCGTGCGCACGAGTCCTTCGTCGCCACCAAGATACAGCCAAGACCCGCTTATTACGCCGCTCTTCACGCCCATATATAGTGATGTGAGGACGGCGGCGTTCTCGGAGGTGCGGTCGAGCTCCCAGATCTGAGTGCCTCCGTCGATTTGCACGGCGGCGTACAGGAATTCATTGTCCAGAAGCAGGATCGTATCGGAGCTGCCGACAGGGATCGACAGTTCGTGGTTGTCCCCCACGCACTCCACTGGTTCGGCCAGGGGCGGCGTGTCGTCTGCCGGCGTCTCTTCAGGGGGCGTGACTTGAGGGAGCGTTCCTGGATCGGGTGCTTCGTCGGGCGTTGCGCAGCCCACGGCAATCAGGATCGCGATTTGTCTCATTTATCCTTCCTCTCTCGTCCGCCCCCTCAGTATGTGTTGCGAAAGCGGTAGACGTCACAGAATTCGCAGCTCAAGTTATGTGACCCGACCCTAGCCGGAGGTTCGAACATGAAGCGTCTACTAGTTGCCCTTCTCCTCGCCGGATGTGCACCCGGTGAATCCAAGAATGACACCGATTGTGAAGGCGACGGCTGCGGTGAATGCACAGAAGGGGTCGACTGCCCCGAGGTCTGCGACGACGCCACCGACAACGACGGCGATGGGCTCTCCGACTGCGACGACGACGACTGCCTCTCCACCTGCGATGCCGACGGCGATGGCTACATCGACGAGGCCCAGGGTGGAGACGACTGCAACGACGCCCTCGAAACGGTCTTCCCCGGCGCCCTCGAGATCTGCGACGGCGAAGACAACGATTGCAACGGGCTGTCCGACATGGACGACCCCGACCTCGACCGAGACTCGGTGCCCGCATGGTATCGAGACAGTGACGGCGACGGCTACGGCAACTCCCAGAGCCCGGTCTATGACTGCGAACAGCCGCCGGATCGCGTCGCCAACGCCGACGACTGCGACGACAACGACAACCTGCGAAACCCCGATGCGGTCGAGATCTGCAACGGCGGCGTGGACGACAACTGCGACGGCCTGCGCGACGACGACGACCCCATGGTGGACCTGGCGACCGGGACGACCTGGTATCTCGATGCAGATGGCGACATGGACGGAGATGCGCTGCAATCCACCACGGCCTGCGACCGACCGGCTGGGTACAGCCCCCTAGCAACCGACTGCGACGACAGCGATGATCTGGTCGAGGGCAGAGACCTGGACGGCGACGGAAACAGCACCTGCGACGGTGACTGCGACGACAGGGATCCAGCCCTCGAAGCCCTCGACACCGATGGCGATGGCGTGACGGTGTGCGATGGCGACTGCGACGACAACGACTTCAACATCGGGCCCCACCTCGACGTCGATGCCGACGGTGCTGACGCCTGTATCGACTGCGACGACAACGACCCGCTCTTGAACCTCGATGACCTGGACGCCGACGGCTGGACCACCTGCGATCTCGACTGCGACGACAACGACCCCTTGGTCGAGTCCGCCGATCTCGATGGCGACGGCGTCAGCACCTGCGACGGCGACTGCGACGACAACGACGAGTTCCGCGACGTGCCGGGCATGTGGGTTCCCGACGCCGACGGCGATGGCTACGGAGACGGCGTTCCCGTCGGCCCCGTCGACTGTGCACCACCGGGGCCCAACTTCGCGCCCGACGCCTACCCCATCGACTGTGACGACGCCGATCCGCTCTACAACCCGGGTGTCACCGACGTCTGTGGCGACGGCATCGACCACGACTGCGACGGCATGGACTGCACACTGTGGATCGAGGACTTCGAATCGGGCGCCCTCGACGGGCGCTGGACAACCTGGGGCAACGCCGACTGGTTCGTTCAATCCGGCACCGTATACGAGCAGAGCTTCGCCGCGGAGTGCGGGAACATCAACGACAGCCAGGACTCAAACCTCGAGACTGTCGTCGACTTCCCAGCGGGTGGCGATGTCAGCTTCTGGCATACGGGCAGCACCGAGGCCAACTATGACTACCTCCAGTTCTTCATCGACGGCGCCTTGCAGTTCGACCAGGCTGGAACGTGGGGATGGACCTACGCGAGCTTTCCTGTGAGCTCGGGTCAGCACACTCTCGAGTGGCGATATCACAAAGACGGGAGCGTCAGCACTGGGTCCGACACGGTGTGGATCGACGACATCCAGATGCCCGGCGCGACTCCCTGAGTCAGTCCTACCTGTTGACGCCTTAGCTAGAGCCGGCGCGTGACCTGCAGCTCGACCCGGTGCAAGCTGGGTTTCTCGAGCACGTCGATCTCGAAGACCGCACCGACGTCGTCGGAGATGTAGAGCACGTCTCCGACCTCGACGCGCACCTTCTCGTGCACCACGTCGCCATAGGATTCGCTCACACTGGAGACCTTGTTGGCGAGCCCCTGATCCGCATAGAAACCGGGGTTCACATAGCTGTATGGCCTGGTCGTACCGCCGTTCTCAGCCAGCGGGAGATCGCCGGGATGGATGAAGTACAGCCAGTCGCCAGCGTCGGCTTCCGCGGCGTCGGGAGGAGGTCGGATGTAGTAGAAATCCGCAGCTCCAACGCTGTTTTCGGTGATCGCAGAGGCGAGTTCTCGCAGCGCGGCTGGGTTGGCGCCGAGGTTGCCCTGCATCTTGTCGACCAGCTCGTCTGCACCAACTCCGACCGCGACATCGTGCAGGGTGAAGGCGATGTCCGCCTCGCCCTCGGCGAGACCACCGTCGTGCATGCGGACCTGGGCGAGCTCGAGCTCTAGATCCCACAGATACTGCGGTGGGGGCGGGTTTCCGACGTCGTTGAAGGTCTGGAAACCGAGCCAGCCCGACTCGTCGAGGGATCCGGTGAAGACATCGGTGCCCGTCGCGAGCTCGTAGACGATGTCGTGGGCGGTGACGGTTGCTGCGGCGTCGAAGGCCATCGCGGCGACGAGGCGCTCGATCTCCCACGGTGGCAGATCCCACGCCGAGCCATTTCCATACGGCAAGGGGTCGCGGAGATCGCCGATGGACACGAAGCTGTCGTTCTCGACGATGCTCACCGCCATCTCGGCAATGTAGGGGTCCTCCACCATGCCGTCGATGGTCATCCAGTCCGGGTCTTCGGTCGCGAACATGCTCTCGATCTGCGAGCCCGTGCTGTTCACCGTCGCCCTGGAACCGTCCGTGAGGTCGACCCCGCGATAAGGAATGGCGTTGAGGTTCACCTTCACGGTCATTGCGAACTGATCATCGATAACCGAAAACCCGCTGGCTTCCTCGATGAATCCTGGGTGAGTACCCCATTCCGTCTCCGCGGGAGCGAAGCGATCTGGCAGGCCCTCGAAGTTGGTGACCACATCGCCGACTGTGATCGGGAGGGATCCGGGGGCAACGGGCCACTGACCGTCGGGGTGGTCGGCGTCGACGGGCCCGGCTCGCCACTGGCTGGATGGATGGCTGCCGATCAGGCCCTCCACCAGAGCGTTTGCGGCGGCATCGATGGGCAGCACCCGCTCGGTGATCTCGACCTGGAAGAGCTCGGCGAGGGGCCTGGCCGCCGGGATGCCCAGAACCGCGGACAACCCGAGCAGTTCCTCCATGGAGGTTCCGTCGAGGATGGCGTTGTCTGGCGTCGTCCGCAGCAGGGTGCGCATGTTCTGGGCCGGCAACGGCAGCAGTAGCGCGTCGTCGATGGGCAGATCGGCGAGCTGGACCAGGCTGTTCTCGATGAGCCCGTGCAGAGGGAGATCGAGGAGCCAGATGTCGTCGAGGGTGCTCTGGGGCAGGCTGCGCAGGGTGTCGAGATCGATGGTCTGCTCGTAGCCGAAGACATTCATCTCGATCATCCACAGCTCGACCGTGCGGCTCTCGCCGACCCCGAGCTCTCCGACGGAGAAGAGTTCTGGCTGCGGGAGAGGATCTACGCAGGCGATGAGAGCTAGCAGAGGAAGAATGCGCATCATGAGCCGTCCGACAGCAACACGGTGATCTCGTCGCGGTCACCGCTCTCGGGCACGAAGACCCGAAGCCGGTAGACGGTGCCCAGGTCGTCCGACACAAAGACCACCGACTCTCCCACGGGGGGCACCCACTTCTCGTGGGCGCTGTCATCCACTCCGGGCAGATCCGTCGCCGAGACCTTGTAGGTCAGGTCCGCGTCGGCGAAGAAACCCGGATTCACCCAGCCGTATGGTGCATCCGGCTCGTGATCGTCGTCGGAGATGAAGAACAGGGTCGGCGTGCCATCCGAGGACCGCCGGTAGAAGAGATCGACGGGTCCGCTGTTCTCGTGGTAGTTCCCCAGGAGCCATTCGGCGAGATCTGCCGCTTGATCCTGAAGGACGGGGCGAACAGCGTCCTCGATCTCCTCCGCGGTGATGCCTACGTCGATGTCCTCGAGGGTGAAAGCGACGTTGGCCTGACCCTCGGGGAAACTGTAGTACCCGTTGTTGTGCAAGTTGCGCTGGGCGACCTCGTTGACGAGCTCCCACACGTATTGATCGGCAGGGGGATTGCCGATGTCGAGCAGGACCGAGAAGTCGCTCCAGCCGCCCGGATTGCCGTTCTGACCGATGTCCACGTCGGCGACCCAGATGAAGAACAGCAGGTAGTAGCTCTGGGAGTGGTACAGGTCGATCCACTGGTCATAGCCCGCACCGGCGATGATGTACTCGACCTCCCATGGGTCGATGGTCCACACCGTCCCCGCTCCGACCGGGTTCCAGGGGTCGTTGGCAACGCAGGCCTGCCCCGTACAGGCGGGCACCCAGCTCGGGTTCTCGAACATGGCGATGCGCAGGTCCACCGTCGGATTGGCCTCGATCCCGCTCATGGAGAACTTGGTGGGGTCGTTGAAGTCGAACTCCGCCGGATCGTCGAAGGTCGGCCCGATCTGATCGTCGACGACGGTGATGAAGTCCTTGCCTATCGACAGATCGAGGCCGTCGAGCACCCGCAGATTGGAGGTGGTCGAGATGCGCATCTCGAAGTCGTCGGTGAGGATCTGCCCATAGGCGGGAACGCTCGGATCGATGATTCCCGGGTGGTTTCCGCTCGGACCAAAGGTCGTGGACATCGTCGCCATGTCGGACAAGGCGTCGGCCAGGGTCACCGGGATCAGATCGTCGCCGTTCATGAGGGGATGGGTGCGGAGCACGTTGTACTGCAAGGACTTCACGACCTGAGGCGTCGACAGGAACTCGTCGGTGCGAGCGAGGTGCAGGGAGTCTGCGAGGATCTCTGCAAATCCGCCTCCGATCCCCAAAAAATCGGCAACCCCCTGCAGTCCTGCGATGGAGGTCCCGACCACATCGCTGTTGGCAGGGGTCATCGTCAGGATGCGGACCATGGCGTATTCGGCACTCGATCTCCAGGTGCCGTCTGCGGAACCGATGAACGTCTGCCCGAGGGGGGTGAGGTCGCAGTTGTGCTGGGGATCGGGGTTGTCGTTCTGCCAGGCCGTACCGCAGGCGCTCTTGATGCTGGTGAGCGCGCTCGTGAGCAGCGGCTCCGAGTCGAGCTCCATGAGCAGCACGTCTTCGGCGACTGTGCCGAGCAGCTCCGCAACCTCGTCCTTGGTCATCGCGAGATTGAGCTCTGGAGGTCTTGTGTCCTGGATCCGGAGCGTGAACTCCCTCTCCTCGGACCAGACGGTGACCGGGTTCTCGGTCGTCGTCGTCGTCGTTGGCAAATCGTCAGTGGTGCCCGGGTCGTTTTTGTACGGATCGACCCCAGGCCCATCGATGCAGGCAGTCACAGCCAAGAATGGGAGGAGTCTCATCAACTTGAAGGACCGAGGTTGACCTGGAGGTGAACCAGGAGGGAAGCAATCGCCATTGTATAGCGGCCGTTCCCAAGATCGAAGTCCGATTCGCTGACAGTTCGCGGAAGGATCGTCTGGAGCTCGGCGTCGGCCAGCAATGTCGTGCGTTCGGACAGTGAAAACGCAGATGTGAAGCCACCCACGAGGCGATGTCCATCTGGCGACGCCGCGTCGATTGTGCTGTCGGGACTCGCCGGAGAGTGGTAGCCGACGGTGCCAGCGACGAGCAATTTCTCGGACGTCTGGACAGCCAGGCGCGGCTCGACGTGCACCGTGTCCATCCAGTTCCTCGGCAGGGAGGTTGCGATGGTGTCGGGAACGCCGAGATCGGGCTGGGCAAGCTGGGGCGAGGTGAGCTCGAGATCGAAGCTCTGCAGTGCTGACCACCGGATCCATGCGGCGTTCACGTCGAAGGTCACCGCATCGCTGGCGGCCACGGAGATACCCGCGTTCAGCCGGTTTGGAAGCCGGAAAGCCAGCGTGGCATCCCCGCGCACCATGCGCGGATAGGACATGCCCTGGGCGGCGAGGTCCTCGGTGAAGAACGGGTGGTCCATGTCCATGGCGAAGTCGCCGACGAACTTCAGCTTCGATCCGTGCTGGTAGGACAATCCGAAGACCAAGTCGTCGTTGGGCACGACCGCGAGTCCAACACTGAAGTCGATCCCATGGGACATGCCATCGGTAAAGGTGAAGGGCCGGGCGAGCACATCGAGCTCTCGCACCGACGAGGGTGCCGAGACGCCAAAGTTGTTCGGCTGATTGATAGGCGCACCTGCGAGGGCCTCTCCGAAGGGGTCGACGCCGGCGTAGTCCTGGATGCGCTCCAGCTCGCCGATGCCGCTCACATAGCTGACCGTCGCCCCCATCGAGAGTGTGGGTTGAAGCTGGACTGAAGCGCCTCCTGTGATCTGAGTCACGGCGATGAAGGCCTCTTGCAGGGCAAACCGCTGGGCGCCGTCGGCCGGGTACTTCAGCGGCGCCGCATAGGGAATGAAGGCCCCCAGTCCAAGCACGAGGCGATCGGCAATCGGCCCACTTGCCAGGAAGAATTCGCCCGTCGGGGAAACAGGTATTGCCGACGCAGCCTCGGACGGACCGGACCGCGAGGGGTCGATGTAGGCGTCGTCCACTGGGTCGCTGAACTGAAACGTATCGGCGTATTGGTACTGCCCGAGCCGGTCGCGCTTGTAGCCGATGTGCCCGCCGACCACCCCAGTGCCAAACAGGACTTCGCCTCGTTCACGGCGCGAGAGCATCGCCGGATTCCAATAGACCGCGGCGGCATCGGCGGTTGTCGGCCCCGACAGACCGGTACCTATGGACGGAATGTCGATCCCGGATGCATGCGCTGCACCAACGATGGTGGCGATCAAGAGGAGGTTCACAGACGGGCACCAGCGGACGAGGAGCGGCGCCCATAACCGACTTCGAACAACCAGTACTGATCACGACAAGATCCGACCCGGTGTACCGTGGGTGCGGCGAACGGAGTGAAAATGGGCAGATGCGTGGCGGTGGTGGTTGGGCTGGCAATCCTCGGCTGTACTGGCGCCGGGACGCCAGAGGGCCCTTGTTCGACCTGTGGAGCCGACCCCGCAACCCTCGAGGGCACGTTCTACGACGCCGACCTCATCGCAATCTTGGAAGAGGGATCCTGGTCTGGTCCCGTCCCCGAAGGACAGCTGCCCCACTTCGAATTCAACGGCGCCGGGCGGGTAGAGGTGTGGGACGGCGGCGAGCCCTGGAGCTGCGAATTCAGGACAGCGCCGGATGGTAACCGCTGGAAGCTCATCCCCACATGTGAAGGAAAGAACGCCGGTATCGGCAATGTGATGCGCTGGGAGGACGAGCAGAGGGCTACCCTTCAGCTGGCCGGAACCCAGAGTGAGGTGGTCCGGCTCGAGGAGACTCCAGAGGATGTGCTGGCCCGCCTCCTGAAGACGAGCGGGGCCGCCATCGCCCTCGAACTGAAGCTCATGGACTTCGCGGCGGTGAAGATCAAGGGGAATCGACATCACTCGTCCAAGGTCAAAGACGAGAAAAAACCCGATATCTGGACCGAGGACGTGACGGTCACCGCCGAGCTGGACGGCAACGACAAGGCCACCAAAGTGACCCAGATCGCAACCTCGACCTACAAAGGCCACGGTTTCGAGGAGCATCAGCTGGTGTACACACTCGACGCCAAAGGAAGAGTCTCGGGAGTCTCGGCGGAGCTCGAGGCCGAGATCGAGGACCCCGCCGAGCGCAAGGCCTCCGAAAAGGCGCTGGCCGACCGAGCGGTGAGTGCTTCAGAGCTGGGCGGCCTGGCGATCACAGCCCGATCTCTGCCGGACAAGGAAGTGTCCCTCGGCGAATCCTGGGAGCGCACGACCCAGCGGATCGCACCCAACGGCGACAAGTTCGACGAGGTCACGACCTGCACCATGACGACCTTGTCCCGCGATGTGGGCAAGGCCACCCTGACCTGCAGTGTGAAGCCAGCCGACGAGGAGCGCAGCCTCACCGGTCGTCACGACATCCTCTTCAACCTCGAAAAGGGCAGGCCGATCGAGGTCAACTGGTCTCAGAAGGACAAGTCGAAGAAGGACGACAAGAGCGTCGACCTGAAGCTCTCCGGCTCGGACAGGTTCACCTGGACAGCTCGCCCAAAGTAGTACTCATCGGCAGAAGAAGCGCTAGCGACTTCTGCGATGAGTACTGGGAGCGCAGCCCGGAGCCTGCAGTGAAGGATGCTGCCTGAAAACCCCAGATCAACGTGGCCCATCCTTCACTGCCGGACTGCCGGAGGGCGGAGCGTCAACAGGAGTCTAGGCCTGCGCCGGAGGCCTTCGCTGACAATCGGGACTTGCGCAGCGCAGGTCTAGCTGGGATCAATAGTCCTCCGATGCGAACGCCCTTTTCGCTGACGACGACACCGAGTTCGCCGCCGACGACCACTCGGTCCTCGGAGACCTGAATGGCGTCACCACCGATGCGAACTTCGTCCTCCCGCACGACCACGCCGAGCTCGCCGCCAATCGTGACGCCCTCTTCGGAGATCTGAATGGCCTCACCGATCTGGACGATGTCTTCGTCGAGGACAAGACCATCCACCTCACAGCCCGAGAGACCGGCCAACATCAATCCCAAACAGAGCGCTCTCATGTCTACCTCCGAAGAGGTGGACGGCGGAGTTGCAAGCAAATTCGCGAGGCCGCCGCCTTTCAATATCGATTCACACGCCTTTCACCTCTCCAGTTGCCGGTCAAGTCCTCCGGCTGCACCCATGACCTGTAAACTGACGAACATATGTTGGTGAAACCTACACAATTTGCAGTTTCTCCCGACAGTCCTTCGAAACCTGGGGAATATGTACGACAGCTCACAGCCCATGGGTTTGACTCCGGACTTGACCTATCCCGGACTCGGCAACCAGACGACGAAAGCGACGCCCGTATCCAGGTTCGCGGCCTCGATTCGGCCGCCGTGCTCGTCGATGATGCGCCACGCGGTGCTCAGGCCCAGCCCGGTCCCCTCGGTCCGCGTCGACACGAAGGGGTCGAACATGGTCTGCAGGATCTCCTCTGGGATCTGGGCACCACTGTTCTGGATGCGCAGACCGACCTCGCCCTGATCTCCCTGAACCGCCGTCATTCGCACCACACCACCGCTCTGCATCGCCTGCATGGCGTTGATGCAGATCCCGAGGATCACCTGCACGAGCTGCCCGCGATCGGCCAGGACCGTGGCGCTCTCTTCCGGTCCGATGGCGACCTCCACCTCGACTCCCTGCCGCTGCGCCTGGGCCTCGATCAACGACTGCACGTGCACCGCCACCTGGCTGAGGTCGAGAGGGAGCATCTGCGGCTCCTGTCCCTTGGCAAACCTCAAGAATCGGGTCAGAACCTCGGAAAGCCTGTCGATCTCGCCGATCTGCCGCACGCCGATCTCGCGCTCGGGAGCGTCTGGGGGCACCGCGTCGAGCAAGATCTCGGCGGCACCGCGCATGGCGTGCAGGGGGTTGCGGATCTCGTGAGCGAGGCCCGCGGTCAGCTGCCCCAGCGCCTCCAGTCGCGCCGCTCGCTCGAGCTCCGCCTCCTTGGCCTGCACCTGCTCCAGGGTCTCCTGCAGATCGGCGGAGAGCGCCACCAGGTGCCGTTGCTCCCGCGCGGCGCGGTCCGAGATCGCACCCACGGCCACTCCGAGCACCACGTAGAAGACCATCTCGAGGAGCTTCTCGGACGGCGTTCCGGGATCGTGGAAGGCGTGCACGAGGAATGCATGGGGCACATAGGCGACCTCGACGGCCACCGCCGTGAGCAGTCCACCCCGCAGGCCCCCCAGCGTGCCGGCCATCAAGATCGGCACGTAGTACAGGCGCCGCGCCACGTCGTGAACCCAGTGAGGGTCGGGAGGCGTCAGGTAGTGCAGCAGGGCCACTGCGATGAGCGGCAGCCACACCAGCACCACTCCCCGAGGGCTGAACAGTGCCGAGAGAGCGGGCTCAGCTCGCGGTGTCGATGCCATGTTTCTCGATGCGATAAGCCAGGATGTGACGAGGTACTTTCAGGGCGCGGGCGGCCGCGCTCACGTTGCCATCATGGCGCCGCAGGACTCCTGCAATGACCTCGCGCTCGACGTCGAACAGGCTCAGCCCCTCCGGCAGCCGTGCGAGCCAGTCGTCGTCGCGCTTCATCGGCCGCACCGCAGGCAGATCCTCGCTGCGAATCTCACCTCCGGGAGCGAGGATGGCCAGCCGCTCACAGACGTTGCGCAGCTCTCGCACGTTGCCGCCCCATTTTCGGCCGCGAAGCTCCGTGAGCACATCCTTGGGGATCGCCAGCTCGCGGCCACCGGCGAACTCGGCGACAAAGACCTCGACGAGGCGTCCGATGTCGTCGGGACGATCTCGGAGGGAGGGCACGTCGATCCGGATGACATTAAGCCGATAGAAGAGGTCCTCGCGGAACTTTCCCTCGTCGACCAAGTCCTCGATATCCTGGTTTGTGGCGGCAACCAAGCGCACGTCCACCTTGACCGGAGCGTCGCTGCCAACGATGTCCACCTCGCCTTCTTGCAGCACCCTCAGGAGCTTGACCTGCAGCTCCGCCGGCATCTCACCGATCTCGTCCAGGAACAGGGTTCCCCCGGAGGCTTTGCGGAACCGGCCCTCTCGGGGTCTGCCAGCCCCGGTGAACGCGCCTTTGGTGTGGCCAAAGAGCTCGGACTCGAGGAGCTCGGCGGGGATGGCGGCACAGCTGATGGCCACAAATGGCCCGGCGGCTCGTCGCGAGCGACCGTGAACCCGCCGTGCGATCAGCTCCTTTCCCACTCCGCTCTCACCTGTCACCAGCACAGATGCGTCGGTCGGAGCCACCCGATCCACGAGCTCGAGCACCGAGCGCATGGTCTTCGAAACCGCGACGATGCTGCGCTCGACCTGCTCGGCCACGAGCCGCCGGTTCTGGTGCCGAAGCCGACTTGCCTCACAAGCCCGCTGCACCGTGAGCTCGAGCTGGTCCCGGGAGAACGGCTTGCTGATGAAGTCCCAGGCGCCCGCCCGCATGGCTTTGACCGCCCGGTCGACGTTCCCAAAGGCGGTGATGACGACGACCGGCACGTCTGGAGCACTCTTGCCGATCGTGGCCAGGACCGTCATCCCGTCGATACCCGGCATCTTCAGATCGGTCACCACGACCTCGTGGCGCTCGGGGTCAAAGAGCCGAAGCCCCTCGATGCCGTCGGAGGCCTCGTCGACCTCGTAGCCCGCTTTGCGCAGGTTGAAACCCGCCACTGTGCGGCCGGTCTCGTCGTCGTCGATGAACAGGATGGCCATGCTCGCCCCTGCTCCTCGTCAGGCGTTCCGAGGCGAGTATAACTTCGCCAAAGGCTACTTGGGCTGCACCAGAGCCATCCCGCACTTCGAACACTCCCCGGCCTTGTCGGACGTGACCTCGGGGTGCATCGGACAGGCGTACGCGGGCTGTTCCTCCGCTTTCACCAGCGCCATCCCGCACTTCGAGCACTCCCCGGCCTTGTCGGACGTGACCTCTGGATGCATCGAGCAGGCATACGCAGCCTGGTCGTGATCCCCGTCGTCGACGTGTTCGGCGTCCTTGGCCGGCTCTGCGGCGTCAGCGGGCTTGGCGGGTTCGGCGTGTTCGGCGTGTTCGGCGTGTTCGGCGTGTTCGGCGTGTTCGGCCGGGGGCGTTCCACATGCAAGAGTGAGCATTATCGCGAGCAACATCATTCACCTCCTGCTGCGGCGTCTGCAAACGGCGTGCCCTTCTGCATTCCACCGCCCGGGCTGCCTCGGGAGCGGGAAGGCTCCGTCCGCGCCACACGCGGTTCGAGAGAATCCTGAGGCTCCCTTCACACTATTGTGAAACGAGAGCCTCCCGGCGGCCTACAGAGGCTTCGGACAGCAACCCGCGCGGCACTGGCGCTGGCACAATACCTGCAACGCTCGTCCCCCGAGGACCACCGATGATCGCCCTTCTCCTCTTGTCTTTTCTGCAGAGTGCCTCGGCCGGGGACGAGCTTCCAGCGCTACAAGACGAGGCCGCGAGCGCGAACCCCACCCTCGTCGCTCGAGAGGCGCACGTACGGGAACTGACCGAGCGGGCAACGGTCGCTGGCGCGTGGATGGATCCGGTCCTGGCCGTCGAGTATTCGAATGCTCCCGTCGACTCCCTCGGTCTCTCCCAGCACCCGATGTCGGGGCTGCAGCTGAAGGTCCAGCAACCGCTGCACCTACCCGGCTGGAGCGCTCGCAAACGCGCCGTCGGCGAGCAGATGAGCGAGGCGGCCCAACACGATCGAGCCGAGGCGGAGCTCCAGCTTCGAGCGGCGGTCGCTCGAGGTTGGTGGGGACTGGTTCGCACCCGACTCCTCAAGAAGGTCACCGAGGACCAGATCGACCGCACCGAAGAGCTCCTTGGAGCCGTGACTTCCCGCTACGAAGTCGGTGGAGGGGGCCAGAGCGCCGTCCTGCGCCTGGAAGTCCTCCGAGACCGCCTCACCGACGACCTGCAAGAGTTCGACGCCGTCGATCGCTCCCTGTCGGCGGCGCTGGACCGCAGCCTCTCTCGGGACAGCGCCACCGTGTGGGAGACACCCGGAGCCGTTGAACCGCTGGCGCCTCCGGGTGACCCCGGATCCTGGCCTGATCTCGTCGACGAGCGCCCCGCCCTCGCCGCGCTCGCTGCCCGAGAAGCCGCAGAGCAAGCCGGTGGTGACGCTGCCCGTGCCGACGTTTTGCCCGACCCTTCGGTGTGGGTGGGCTACCGGGTGAGAACGATCCGGACGGCGACCGACTCCGGTGTCGATCTGGTCTCCGCTGGCGTCGGTGTGCCGATTCCCATCGGGAGTGGCAGGCGAGCAAACGGCGAACGAGACGCCCACGCCGAGGCTGCCCACGCCGTTCGCGCCCAGCAGACTGCGCTCCGGGATCAGATCGCCTCGGGATCCCACGCCGTGCACGCCCGCTGGAGTCGGGCCTACAACAAGGCGGCCACCTATGCCAACAGCCTGGTTCCCTCCGCCACCAGCGCGTTGGAGGCCACCCAAGCCGATTTCTCCGTGGGACGGGCCGACTTCGCATCGCTCTTCGAGGCCGATGTCGCCCTCCTCGATCTAGAGAGGGCGCGCATTGACGCCGCCATCGAGACCCATCTGCAGCTCGCCGAGGCCACTGCACTGCTGGGCCGCCCGCCGACTGGAGGCAACTGATGCGACTCCGCACCGGATTCCTGCTCTTCTCCGCGCTCCTGTTTGTGATGTTCTCCGTCGGATGCTGGGGAACAGGCTCCGACACGCCCGGGACCGAGGAGTCGGAGCAGCTGTACACCTGTGGCATGCACCCACAAGTCGTGCAGCACGAACCTGGCGAATGCCCGATCTGCGGAATGAACCTGACCCCCATGCAGGCGACCACGCAGTCTGAAGACACCGTGGTCATACCCTCAGCCGTCCAGCAGCAGATGGGCGTGGAGACGGCTCCAGTTCAAGAGACCACGGTCTTCCGCCACCTGCGCACCATCGGCATCGTCGACGTGGGAGAGGACGAGCTCTCGGTGGTCAACCTGCGGTACTCAGGCTGGATCGAGAAGATCCGCGTGGACCGCACCGGTGACGCGGTGAAGTCCGGTCAGACCCTGTTCGAGATCTACTCGCCGGAGCTGGTCTCCGCCCAGGAAGAGTTCCTGCTCGCGCTGCGGACCCAAGGTGCGGACTCGAACCTCACCCACTCCGCCCGACGCAAGCTAGAGCTGTGGGACCTGTCCGGCTACGACATCGACCAGATCGCGAAAGGCGGAGCATCGAAGCGCACGATGCCGGTCCGCTCTCCCTCCGATGGCTTCGTGCTGCACAAGAACGTCGTCGAGGGCGCCCGGGTCCAGGCCGGCCAGGATCTGTACCGCATCGGGAACCTGAAGCGGGTGTGGGTCACCGCCGAGGTCTACGAGCACGACGCCCCCTGGATCGAGGAGGGACAACCGGCACAGATGGAGCTCTCCAACGCCCTGGGACAGACCGTTGATGGCGAGGTCGCCTATGTCTACCCGACCATGAACGAGAAGAGCCGCACCCTGCCCGTCCGGCTCGAGTTCGACAACCCCGGGGTCCGGCTCAAGCCTGGCATGTTCGCGACGGTGTACATCCAATACCGCAGAAAGGACGCCGTCATTGCCGTTCCGACCGAGGCTATCATCCACTCCGGTCGCCGGCAGATCGTCTTTGTAGCCCTCGGCCAGGGTCGGTTCGGAGCCCGCGAGATCACTACCGGCCTCGTCGGCGACCACCGCATGACCGAAGTGCTCTCGGGCCTCGAGGTGGGCGACACCGTGGTGGTGAGCGGCCAGTTCCTCATCGACTCCGAGAGCCAGCTCCAAGAGGCGATCCGCAAGATCGTCTCCACCGGCAACGGCACCGAGGCCGCCGAGGCTCCCACGACCGTCTGGTCCTGCCCCATGCACCCCGAGGTCCTCGCCGATGAGAGGGGCAAGTGCCCGGAGTGCGGCATGTTCCTGGAGGAGCGACCCGGCACGAGCGAGGAGCTGCACACCGTTTGGGAGCCCGCGGGCGCCCTACCCGGCCAATACACCTGCCCCATGCACCCCGAGATCGTCGAGGAAGAGGCGGGGCGATGCCCGAAGTGCGGCATGTTCCTCGAACAAGTGCCTGCGGAGGCTAACCACGAAGGCCACGATCACGGCGGCGAACCTTGATCGAAGCGATCATCGAAGGCAGCGTCCGAAACCGGGTGTTTGTGCTCCTGATCACCGCCATGGTCGCGCTCGGCGGCTGGTGGGCGCTGCGGGCCACACCCATCGACGCCATCCCGGATCTCTCGGACGTGCAGGTCATCGTGTACACCGAGTTCGGGGGCCAGGCGCCCCAGGTCGTCGAAGACCAGGTCACCTACCCGCTGTCCACGGCGATGTTGTCAGTGCCGTATGCCAAGGATGTGCGCGGCTATTCGTTCTTTGGCTTCTCGATGGTCTACGTAATCTTCGAGGACGGCACCGACCTGTACTGGGCGCGGTCACGAGTGCTCGAGTACCTGAACTTCGTGCAGAGCCGGCTACCCGACGGCGTCTCACCGCAGCTCGGACCCGATGCAACAGGCGTCGGCTGGGTCTACGAGTACTCGCTGACCGACTTCACGCCGCGGTCCGAGGTCCTGCGCGGCCGATACGACACCAACAAGGACGGCACCGTCGACGAAGACGAGCTGCCAGGCCCCGATGACGGCGAGCTGTACTCTGAGACCAAGCTTCGCGAGCTGTTCGCCGTGGAGCGCTCGCCAGTCGCCGGATCGGCCGCCAAGTTCGTCGACGACTCCGTCAAATACATCGTCGAAGCCTTCGATCGGAGCGGTGACAGGCGAATCGATCGCGCCGAGTTCGGCAGAGCGGCGAACTTCCGGGGCGTGTCCCTGGAGAAGCTGCGCAGCGTCCAGGACTGGTATCTGCGCTACGACCTGATGGGGCTGTCCGGGGTCTCCGAGGTGGCCAGCGTCGGCGGCTTCGTGAAGCAGTATCAAGTCGAGGTCGATCCCGAGAAACTCCGCGCCTTTGGCATCGGGCTCATGCAGGTCAAGAGGGCCATCCAGGACGCCAACCTCGACGTCGGCGGTCGTCTCATAGAGATGGCCGAGACCGAGTACATGGTGCGCGGCCAGGGCTACATCCGCTCCCTGGACGATCTGGAGACCATCCCCATCGACGTCGACGCGGACTCCCACGCTCCGGTGCTGCTCTCCCAGGTGGCCCGCGTTCAGCTGGGGCCGGAAGGCCGGCGGGGAATCGTCGATATGAACGGCGAGGGCGAGGTCGTCACCGGCATCGTCCTGCTGCGCTTCGGCGAGAACGCCCGCGACGTGATCGAGCGGGTGGAAGAGCGCCTAGAGGAGCTGAAACCCGGTCTCCCAGAGGGCGTCGAGGTCCACGTCTCCTACGACCGCTCCGAGCTCATCGACCGCGCCGTGAACACCCTGCAGCGCAAGCTGTTCGAAGAGATGTTGGTCGTCGCCCTGATCTGCCTCGTCTTCCTGTTGCATCTGCGCAGCGCCTTCGTGGCGATCTTCACCCTACCGGTCGGTCTGTTGATGGCGTTCATCGCCATGTATTTCCTCGGACTGAACGCGAACATCATGAGCCTCGGAGGCATGGCCATCGCCATCGGCGTCATGGTCGACGCCTCGGTCGTGATGGTCGAGAACATGCACAAACACCGGGAGAGATACCCGGACCGAGACCAGGCCGCGGTGGTGATCAAGGCCGCCAAGGAAGTGGGCCCCGCCCTGTTCTACTCCCTGCTCATCGTCACTGTGTCCTTCCTGCCAGTGTTCACGCTCCAGCAGCAAGAGGGCCGGCTCTTTGGCCCCCTCGCCTACACCAAGACCTTTGCGATGGGCTCGTCGGCAATCCTCGCCATCACCGTGATCCCGGTGTTGATGTACTACCTGGTGCGCGGAAGGATCCGGTCCGAGAAGGACAACCCGCTCTCCCGCTTCTTCATCGCCGTGTACCGGCCCGTCATCAGCGCCGTGCTGCGAGTGCCGGTGCTGGTCCTGATCGCCGGGCTGGTGATCAGCGCGCTGACGCTCTTCCCCTTGTCCCGCCTCGGCAACGAGTTCATGCCGCCGCTCAACGAGGGCGACCTGCTCTATATGCCGACCACGCCGCCGGGAATCAGTATCACCAAGGCGCGGCAGCTGCTCCAGCAGACCGACCGCCTCATCGCCGGCCATCCGCAGGTCGAGCACGTACTCGGCAAGATCGGGCGAGCCGAGACCGCCACCGATCCGGCGCCGCTCACCATGATCGAGACCACCATCCTGCTTCAGCCTCAGGAGGAGTGGCCCGCCGGCAAGACCATCGAGGACATCATCACCGAGCTCGACAAGCGGGTTCAGCTCCCGGGCGTCACCAACGCCTGGACGATGCCCATCAAGACCCGCATCGACATGCTCGCCACCGGCATCAAGACCCCGGTGGGCATCAAGCTACTCGGGGACGATCTCGACGAGCTGTCCCGGGTAGGCCAGCAGATAGAGGGCGTTCTAAGCGGACTAGAGGGCACTGCATCGGTCTACTCCGAGCGCGTCACCGGGGGCAACTTCGTCGATATCCGGGTGCGAAGGTCCGACGCAGCCCGCTACGGCCTCAACGTGCGCCAGGTCCAGGAAGTCGTCATGAGCGCCATCGGCGGCATGAACGTCACCTACACCGTCGAGGGCCTGGAGCGCTATCCCGTCAACCTGCGCTTTCCGCGGGAACTACGCGGCGATCTCGAAGCCCTGCGGGACGTCGCAGTCCAGACGCCCATGGGTCACACCGTTCCTCTCGGACAGGTCGCCGACATCCAGGTCACCAAGGGTCCACCGGCCATCAAGAGCGAGAACGCCCGTCGAACCGCCTGGATCTTCGTCGACCTCACCACCTCCGACATTGGCGGCTACGTCC
>PJEL010000394.1_pt1 | contig 51928 bp, 42 predicted proteins | sample 1853271 | NCBI WGS metagenome assembly PJEL01 (sample SAMN08108733, study PRJNA415343) | Invertebrate metagenome, whole genome shotgun sequencing project. | host: Globobulimina | place: Sweden: Gullmar Fjord | collected 2015-08
TGCTACCTCGAAGCAGGAAGAGGAAGATGGCGCCGAATCGAGCGATGAGGATGCGGTCAGTTTGGACCAGTTGCTCGCGCGGCTGAATGGAGCGGCCAGTGCGGTGGGCGGACGAGAAGAGGCGTTTCAGGCGGTGGCTGCGGCAGCCGGCGCCCTGCAGAGCACCTTGGGCGGCCCTGAGCTTGGTGACCCGGTCAGCAGTGGAGTTCAGGACCAGCGCGACGAGGCCGCGGACGACCTGATCGCCGCCCTCTTCGCCTTGACCGTGGCGCTGGGGACGACCGACTCACTCTTTTATCAGGACGTGGAAAACGGTGTGATCGGGCCGTTTCTGGACGATGCCATCGCGGCTCGTGTTGCATACCCGGACGGCACTCTGCGGATCCAACGCGCCCTCGAGCTTGGGCTGCGACTGGCGTGGCCGAGTCGACGTCGCTGGTTCGTGCGTCGCAATCGCGCTGTTCTGAGGCCATTGATGCAGCGCCTACGAACGCAGATGGTGGTCGGTCTCAAGGCGCTGGTCGAAGGCGGGTTTACAGGCCTCGATTGCGGGGGGATCGGCCTCGGGGAGGATGCCCCGGTCGGCGCTCTCTCCCTCATCACCGACCGCCCCCAGTCGATGATTCGCACCCTGCCGCTGGATGTGGGCCAGGTCGGAGTGCTCACCGGCGATCGCCCCGCCGTGGTTGTCGTGCTCGGGGTTGGACGCTCGGCCGACCGGAGGATGCAGCTGGACATCGAGCCGCTGCGGGTCTCGGTCGCGGGTGGAAATGAGTTGCCCGGAACGGCCGGATTGGTCAGGGCAGGGGAGGAGATTGCCTGTACAGCCCCCGGCCTTCAGGCCCACGAACTGCGCTCGGGGGAGGCCGATGCGGGCGGCCAGGCTGATGGCTTGATCGAGGGAACCCTCGCGCTCTGGTCCCGGCTGTGTGTGGTTTTTGGCTGGAAGGCGGTGCAGGCCGATCTGAACGGCGGCAGTTCGGGGACGTTCGCCGAGCGCCTCGTCCCGGACCCGGCGGCGACTCCGATTGGTGGAATGCATTTGCATGGTTCGCTCGAGACCACAGCACGTAGCGTTATCATCCGTGGACTCGGCGCCGAGTATTGGGACCCGTGTCAGGGGCCGGCCGAGCCCCTCTGGGCGCGCGCCGGCGAGCTACTCTTGGTGCGAGGTGTGGACGAGGACGGTGTGCAGTGGCAGGGCGTCGTGGAGGTCGAATCGTCCTTTGGCACGGCCGGCTCCGTCGCGGATCGAATGCATGACAGCGTCGCCCGGCTGTCTACGGACCCACTGGTGGCCGATGAGCACGGCGAGCTTTGCGTGGTCTGCGGGCCGCAAGAAAAGGTCGTCGTCTTGATCTTCAAGTCGATCTGGCTCGACAAGAAGCTGGTCGGTGACGTTGTGTTTCACCGGGACTTCCAGGGGTTTGACCTGGGAAGTTTGGCTGCGCGCACTCCACTCCCCCCGACGCTGGTCGGGCTCTTGGACCCGGCGTTTGCCCCGGATGCCACGCTGCGACGAGATCCGGAGTTTGCCTTCGCTAGTCGGACAATCGAGGACTGGACGAGGTTTTTGAGATGAGCGACGCACGGCAGGACATCTTCGAGGTCTTGGCCCTCTTGGCCGACTTGGACAAGGTCGCGCACCCGCTCGCGCGGCCGAGTCGCGGCGACTTTCGCGTAGACCCCACCGTGCCTCCGCCGCTTCCCCCGACTGGGCTGCCACACGGGCCGGAGACGAGCGGTGGAGGGCGTTCGCTGTCGCCGGTGCCGCGGGCTGCCCCGCCGACCCCGCATCGCGTGTTCTCCACGGTTGCGGCCCATATTCGTCGTGGTACTCCGTCCCCTGTGTCCACCGATGCGCCGGCCGCCGCAGCGACCCCGGTGGTGCGTCCGGGACACCCGCCGCGCATGCCGGCCCCGTTGTCATCCACCGTGCTCGAGACGAACCCGCACCGGGCCGAAGCGCCACTGCTATCGATGGCCGAAGCGAGCCAGGCGTCCACACCGGCTGGAACTGGAGTCTCACCCACCCTGCCGCCCCTCGCCGCCGAAGTGTCATTCGCCCCCCGGACGCTGGTCGAGGCCGCCAGCACAATCCCGCCCAGAACCGACACCGTGTCCCGGCGTCACGCGGAGACACGGGTGCGGCGCCCGCGACGGCTGTCCCAGCCAGTGCCGACAGAGTCGGACGCGATCCGTGCGGCGGGACGGGTCGCTGAACCGAAGCCCCCGGCGGAGGCTTCGGCCACACCCGAGAGTGAAGGCACAACGCGCTTTCCGCGCGAACTGCGGCCCGCTGTGGCCAGGCCTCTGGCCACGCGTCCGAGGCGGCGGGCTCAGTCTGCAGATGCTTCAACAGTGCGGGTTCGCGGGCGCGGCGAGCGTCGCCTGCATGTGCCTGGACGGAGGCTCTTTAGAGAACCGACTCCTTCTTCCCAGGCGGCTGCCGAGCCCGAGTCCGATCCAGGACGACCTGAACCGACCGTTCACTGGGTCTGGGCGGGTGGGCCCAAAGACATGCGCTCGGGCCGGTGTACCTGGGTCATTCGCGGGCGAACCGTCCTCCGGCTCGATCCTCGCCGCAGCAGGCGGCTAGCCAGGCGGATGCGCTCCAAATTCCTCGATCGGGCGCTCCGGCGGTGCCGATGAGTGACTTTCCCCCGCGCGAGCGTCTGCGGCACGTACTGACCTCTCTCTCCGCCCAGCTTCCGGAGCAGGCTGGCACGCTTCTAGTCGACGATCGCTTCAGCGCAGGCGCCGCCGCCCTCGCACGTCTCAGTCGGCGCGCTCACCTCGATTCCGCCCTTGAGCAGATGACCCCTGCGGAGGCGGGGTGGCTTGCGGACGAGGTCTTGAAGCGCTGGAGCGATCTCACCGAGGCGGCGTTGGAGCCAGCGGTTGCGATCCAAGGTCCCGACGAGGTCTGGCTGGGAAGACGCTCCATACAGGTTGAGCTGAGCGTGGCTAGTCTCGATGTCGAACCAGGATTCGAGGTGGAGTGGTCGGGTCCGGTCGACCCCGTCGCTGGCGCTTGCGCCGTGCTCACCCTCGAGCCGCCCGCCGGAGACCAGGCATCCCAGGCCGACGTTCGGGTGCGGGTGGTCGGGCGCAGCAGTGCAGGGCGGTGTGTGCTCGTCGCCACCCATAGGGTCGTCAGCCGCCGTCCGCACGCCGTGCTGGACCCGAGCCGTAGACGTCTGATTGTGCGGGACCAGACTGGTAAACCGGCGGGTGTGTTGCGATTGGTCCTGAATGGGGATGAGCTCCACACCGGCCGCAGTGGGCTGTTGAAGTTCGACGAGCCCCTCGAGCGGGGCTTCGTGCTGGAGCTGAACGGTGTGCGGGTGCCCGAGGTCGAGTAGGCCGGCGCCGCTCAACAGCTACGTACTGCCCAACCCGATCGGGCAAGAAACCCCGGTTCCACCTATGCCGCAGTAGCCCGCGGGATTCTTCGCCAGGTACTGCTGGTGGTAGTCCTCGGCGAAGTAGAAGACCGGCGCCTCGATGATCTCCGTCGTGATCTCGCCATAGCCCGCCGCCGTCAGCTCCCCCTGAAACGCCGCCTTCGAGGCCTCTGCCTCGGCCCGCTGCCCCTCGTAGACATAGATCCCCGACCGATACTGCGTTCCTGCGTCATTGCCCTGCTGCATTCCCTGAGTCGGATCGTGGCCCTCCCAGAACAGCTTCAACAGGGCACCAAAGCTCGTCTTCGACGGATCGAAGACCACACGAACGACCTCGTTGTGGCCCGTCTTCCCGGTGCAGACCTCCGGATAGGTCGGATTGTTCGTGAACCCAGCCGCGTAGCCCACCGCCGTCGAGACCACGCCTTCGGCCTGCCAGAACTTGCGCTCCACCCCCCAGAAACAGCCGGCGCCGAACATCGCCATCTGCATGCCCTCGAAGTCGCCGTCCAGAGGTGTCTCGAGCACGAAGTGAGAGTCGGGTACGGTCATCTTGGTGTCGCGGCCGGGTAGGGCTTGGTCGGCGGCGACCATCTGGGTCTTGTCGTTCCGAAAGAGCATGGCAATCCTCCCATCGCGGGATTAGTCAGTCGGTCCCCGGAGGTCCAGAGATGGCGATAATCGATGACGTGAGCACCCAGATCAAAGAGGCGATGCGCGCCAAGGACAAGGTGCGTCTCCTGGCGCTGCGCAGCATCCGCGCGGCCTTCATCGAGGCCCTGAAGTCCGACGGCGCCGAGACGCTGGCCGACGAAAAAGCACTGCCGATCCTCCGCAAGCTCGCCAAGCAGCGCGTGGAGGCCATCGAGATGTACAAGAAGGGTGGCCGGAACGATCTGGTGGAGGGCGAGACCGCCGAGCTGGCGTTCATCGACGCTTTTCTGCCGAAGCTGGCCGACGAGGAGACCACTCGCGGCTGGGTTCGGGAGGCCATCGCCGCCTCGGGCGCTGCCGGTCCCCAGGACATGGGCAAGGTGATGGGCCACGTGATGAAGAATCACAAGGCGGACGTGGACGGAAAGGTGGTCAAAAACCTGGCTATGCAGCTTCTGCGCGGCTGAGTTGGCGGTCCTCGGGCTCCGACCTGGACGCCGACCGATGTTCCCTCCGGCGAGCCGGATCCGCCCCGACCCGACGGGCCTGGTTGCCCTGGGCGGAGAGCTGCATCCCGAGGTCCTGATCGAGGCCTACTGCAAGGGGATCTTCCCGTGGGAGGGCCGCCAGCCAATACCCTGGTTCTCACCCGATCCGCGCATGATCTTGGTTCCGAGGGCCTTTCAGGCGAGCAAGTCGCTGCGGAAGCTGGACCGGCAGGGCAAGCTGGAGGTCTCCTTCGACGGGGCCTTCTCCGAGGTCATCGCCGCCTGCGCGACGACTCCGAGACCCCGCGAGCTCGGCACCTGGATCTCTCCAGTGGTCGTGAAGGCCTACACACGTCTCTGGCACCAGGGGATCGCGCACTGCGTCGAGGTTCGCGAAGAAGGCGAGCTCGTGGGCGGACTCTACGGGCTCGCGATGGGCAGGGCCTTCTTCGGGGAGTCGATGTTCTACCGCCGTCGAGACGCGTCGAAGCTGGCTCTTTGGCACCTGTGTCGCCGACTTCGCGCCGCTGGATACCACTTCATCGACTGTCAGCAGGAGACCGCACATCTGCAGAAGCTCGGCGCGGTGGCCATTCCGCGACTGCGCTACTTGCGCCTCCTAGACGAGGCGCTGGAGTCCGAGGACCGCTGGGAGGTCGTCCTCAGCGGGTGATCAGCGAGACCAACGTCTCCAGGGACTGATCCGCGACCTTGCTCACGCCGATCGCGACTTCCATGGCGGCCTGGGCACCCTTCATCTCCACGACCCCGGTCTCGATACCCCCGAGGGAGATGCGGTTGGCGGCGTGCTCCATGGCGACCGATGAAGTCTCCATGAGCTTGGAGGCGGAGTGGAACATCGCGGGCTCGATCTGCATAGATCCCCTCTCGACACGCACGCCGCGCGAGTTTAGCCGGCGGCGACGATTTCCCGAACGCCGGCCTCGATGCCGCGACACTCGAACCCAAGATCACGCCGGGCAGCGGTGTCGTCGTAGTCGATCCACAGCGGTACGGGCACCCGGATCAGTCGCGGGCCGCCGCCGGTGATCGCCTTCCAGGTCTGCATCACCTTGTAGGGGGAGACGCAGGTCCCGGTGACATTGTAGGAACGGCCTGCGCTCTCGTCGTTCAGCAGCGCACCGCGAATGGCGATGGCGACGTCTCCAGCATGCACGTGGGGCAGCCCAAAGGTGGGCACCAGGCGGATCGAACTCTGCATTGCCGAAGCGTAGCGCTGGGTGAGCTTGACGTCCCGAGAGCCGTAGATCGGTCCGGGGCGCAGGGCCGTCGTGCGGATCCCCAGCTCCTTGGATAGCGCCCATACCTCGCGTTCACCCATGGCTTTGGAGACCGCATAGCGCCAGTCCGTGACCAGATAGCTCCAGGCGATTCGCTTGCCGTCGAGGACCAAGCGCGTGTTGGCCTCGCTGTTGAGGTGCCGGATCCGCGGCTTGTAGACGGCGACCGTTGACACGTGGATCAGCCGCTCGACCCCGGCATCCGCTGTTGCCCTCACGACGTTTGCGGCGCCCAGCTTGTTGGCGTCGACGAACTCTCGCCACCTCGCGCGCTTGCGAGTCGCGAGGGCGGCGTTGGAGACGACCGCATCTGCTCCCCGGAAGGCCTTGGTCATCGAAGCGCGATCTGCCAGATCGGCGGCGACCATCTCGGCGCCCAGATCCTCGAGCCACTTGCCCTTGGACGGCGTGCGAACGGCGCCGCGAACGGTGGCGCCCGCGTCGAGGAGGGCGCGGGTGATGTGCGAGCCCAGGAAGCCAGTTGCTCCCGTGACGACGACGGTCTTTCCGGACAGTGGCATGGGATTTCTCAGTACTTCAAACGTTCGTTTGATAATGGGTTCGCGGGCCAACCGCTAGCGTCCCTGGGCTGCAACGATGCAAGAACTTGACGGCTACCGCGTCTGCTTTGGCAACAGTGTGGGATACGAGCCCCCGGATGGGCAGGCACCTCATCATGGCTGTACTCCTGGCGGGCTGCGCGACAGTCGCGGAGTCCGACTTCGCCACCGAGCTTTCCGTCGTCGAGTGTCGGCAGCTCCAGAGGTGTGCAAAGGGCGAGTTCGAGTCCGCGTACGACGGAAAGATGAACGACTGCGTGGACTATCGCGGTGATGTCCTCGACGACTTCGTCGACATCAACGGCGAGATCTGCGAATACAACGACGATCAGGCTGGCCTCTGTGTCCGCCGGGTGAGCGGAATGTCGTGCGAGGACTGGGCGGAGGGAGACGGAGTGCGCGCCTGCGATCTCGTCTACGACTGTAGCGATCCCGAAGAGCCGGAAGAAGAGTGAGGTTCTCCGTCCCATTGGTGTTGTTCGCGGGGTGCGGGCTGTTCCGTCCGGAGCTGCTCGACGAGAAGGACTTCGCCGAAGACTACGGGCGTATGTTCTGCAAGCGACTCAAAGAGTGCGACCGGGGTGGGTTCAAGCGTGACTACCACAACATGGCAGACTGCAAGGCGACCCAGGATGTGTTGCTCCGGACGACCCTCGTCAGCTACGAAGAGCTAGGTTGCGACTACACAAGACGAGGCGGTGCCATCGCCTTCGAGTCCCTCGCGAAGATGTCGTGTGGAGACTTCTATGATCAAGCCTACCTTGACGACTACGGTACAGTCTGGGAAGGATGCGAACAGGACGACACCGGCCCCCTCGAATGAGGGCGAGAATAACAGCGTTGCTACTGCTTTTTGCGGCAGGCTGCGCATCGAATAGGGCACGGGGGCCCATCGACGGTGTGGAGATCGACGTGAAGTCCGCGCTGTTCTTCTCCCAGTCGGAGGCGCTGGGTGAGGACGGACTTGTCACCGTGATCCTGAGCGATCTCAAGGACTCCTGTCAGGACTACGGCTACTACATCGAGGCGACCAAGGACATGGAGGCTGCCGACGACCTCGCCGGTGCGTGGGCAGCCATCTTCCCACCCGATTTCTGGGAGATCGCCATCATCATGCGTGTCGAGGACCCCGCGGTGCCTCTCGACGGCGCCCACGTCACGGGCCTCGACTGGGACGAGACCCTCGAGGAGCGCAACCACGGGTTTGCCACCTTCGTCCACAACAAGACATTCCGGGATAGCGCCTACTTCGACGGGACCGGGCCGACCTCGGATTACCTCGACGACTACCTCAGCCGCGGGGGGCGGATCGAGGTCGACAAACACCTCCCCGGCTCGATGATCCGCGGCAACTTCGGGACCGAGGTCGTCGATGCCGAGGACGGCGAGCACGTGGGACTGGTGCGAATGAACTTCAAAGCTCCTTTCTGCGACGTCGACATCTTGTAAGGGAAAAAGCCGGGGAGAGCCCCGGCTAGTGGTCACTTGGCAAGCGCCGGCGACTCTGATGGCACGCCATGCTCGAGCCAGGCGGCCCCTCGGATCCGCCAGCAGCCGACCGCGGCCAGGAACACGATCTCGGCGGCGATGCCGAGCCATGCGCCGAGCGCGCCCAGGTCTGCGTAGAGGATCAGAACAACCGCGAGTGGGATCTTGACGACCCATGCGGCGAACACGGTGATCACGGCGACAAACCGGCTATCTCCGGCCCCACTGAGCGACCCGAGGGCCACCATCGCGAGGGCGTCGAAGAGCTGGATCAGCGCAGCGAGCATCAGCACCTGTCGTGCGATCTCCATGACCGTCGCGTCGGCGCCGAACACCCCGATGAGCTGATCCGGTATCGCCACAAAGATCATGCCTCCGACGAGCATCAGCCCGAGAGCCAGGTGGGTAGCTGCCCGATGCGCTTCCCGCGCTGCTGCGGGCCTCTGCGCTCCGAGGGACTGTCCAACCAACACACCCGAGGCCTCCGCGACGGCGTAGCCAGGCAGGAAGCTGACCATCGCTATCCGCACCACGATCACGTGAGCCGCCAGATGGATCTCTCCAGAGTGGGCCAGTAACGAGGCGAACAGCACGAACGAGCCGACGTCGAGTAGGCGCTCCAGACCGATAGGCGCACCGACGCTCCAGATGGGGCGCAGGAGTGCCATCCGCGGCAGGACCACGCTCTGACGCAGCCGCCGATACGCGACACCGCCGAGGATGAGGACCTCGAGGCCCAGACCCAGGACCGTGGCCAGCGCAGCTCCGTGGATTCCCATCGCCGGGATCGGACCCACGCCGAAGATCAGGACTGGATCGACGGCGATGTTCACGACATTCGCCGCGACGGCCGCCACCATGGTGATCTTCGTCTCGCCACGAGCCTGGAAGTAGCTTGCGAGCGCGACACTCGTGAACGCCATGGGCGCCGCCAAGGTGCGGATCCCGAAGTAGGCCGAGGCCAGGGGATTGATGGCTTCCGAGGCCCCCATGAGCCTGAATGCCTGGGGCCCCAGAGGTGCCAAGGCGGCCACGCAGAGGCCCAATGATGCCGCGATCCACAGTCCCTGCCACAGAAAGCGGCGACCCAGCTCGTGATCGCCGGCACCGGTGGACTTGGCCACGGCCACGCGCATGCCGGACAACAGCCCCATACCGAAGGCTGTCCCCACGAAGATCAACGACGTTGAAATACCGATAGCAGCCAGTGGAGTGGTGCCGAGTTGGCCCACATAAATCGAGTCCGCAACCGTCATCGCGGTGTACGACAGCATCGACACCATGATGGGCCAGGAGAGTTCGAAGACATGACGATGCCCGATTCGAGCGGGCAGTGCTCTAGTCGACATTGGAGGTTCCACGCGCACAAGGGCGCTCTTGCATGCCTCGGGGGTTTTGAGGCATGACGAGTTTGATCAGGGATGCAAACGGACTGGGAAAGACAGCCGCGAAAGCTGGCGCAGAAGGCTACCGGCGACCGCCGGGTGCGTCTTGGGGTGGGAGTGCTTCGGGGACGCTAGTGCGTATTGACCGAACCAACCCCATTCCTAAGCGCATAGCCTTGGAAACTGCCACCGTTCTTCATCTTGGACTCCAGCAGGGGTTGGTGGAGGCGCACTACGCGCGTTCCGTTGAGCTTGGCGTAACCTCGCCGTTGGTATGCAACCCCGGGATTGCATTGTTTTGTGAGGCTGGCTACACTCCCGGCGTGAGAGAACTGCAAGAAATGGGCCTTGAACCTGCCTTGAATCAAGGATCTCCCTGGGATCACCTCGAGTTCCCGTTGCCGTATGCCCTCTCCGATGCCGCGGTCCCTGTGCAGCTCGGGGACCTCTGGCTGCTGGTCTACCGAATGAAACGCAGCGATGGAACGACAATTCTGCTGGCTGGGGGCCCGCCGAATCCCGCTCCAGAGGTCGGCGAGGAGTGGCGAGAGCTGGACTGGCAGATCCCGGCGTCTCTGGCCCACATGTATCAGTTTCACGACGGTCTCGGCCCCATCGATGGAAGCAAGGCACTCTGGTGGCGGGACAGCATATTGCCCGCCGATCGCCTCACACCGCTCACTAGACACGTGCGTTTTGGAGAGGAGAACATCCTGTATCGACCCGGCGACCATCTCCTCGCCAGTCCCGACGGCGACGGGGGCGGATGGTGCTTCCAGCGCGAGGCCCCCGACGACGTCGATCCGACTATGGTTCACTGGGACTCGGTCAGCCATCGGGTCGCCGGATCCCTGTCTTTCCGCAAGTTGCTTCGGCGCTTGACCGCGACCTGGCTCGGAGCGGGCTAAGGTTCCCCATGAGTGCCAGAGACATCGACACCCGGCTAGATGACTTCGGAGCGACGAGTGTCACGGTGCGTGCGTGTCTCCCGGCGCTGAAGATCGCCGGTCGCGGCGGACTCGCGGTCTCCGAGTACTACTCCCTCAAGGAGCTGGGTGGGCTCCACGACGCGACGGACGAGCACCTCGCCGAGGCCCGTGAGTTCTGCGCTTCTCCGGCCGCGCAGGGGGTCATCGAGGCACTGGAGCACCTCGACGATCGCGATGGGCTCGCCTCCAGCATGCAAGTCGCGGTGGCGACGCTGACCGACTGGCACAAGGGCAAGCTCGGTGACATGACGCGCATGCGCCAGCACCAGGGCCGCGACGCGATCCACAAGGCGTTCACTCTGGCGTGGTCCATCGGAAAGCTGTTCCGCGGCACTCCAGAGCAGCAGGTCGCGGCCTTTCTGTCGATCGAGACCGGCAGAGCGATGGTCGCCCTGTTTGGGGTGGTCGAGGTCGCTCTTCCATTCCTCGGAGAGGTGGAGGCGGATGAAAAGTCGCTATTAAACAGCTTTGCAGAGGACTTCGGTGAGGAAGAACTCATCGCCTTGAGCAAGGTCGCCGGCAAAGACGCCCCCGAGGTCGTGCGCGGGATCCTGCCGATCCTGCTGGTAGCCCTCGAAGACTCGGTCGGTCGTGCCGGGTCCGATGTCGACAAGGTGCTCGCGATGGCGGGCAACGTCTCCAAGCACATCCCAGGTGTGGCCGACTTCGCAGCGGATGCCGCCGCCAAGGGTATGGATCTGCTTCCGGCCTATCACTGGCTCGGCGCGCGATTGGTGGCGGAGGCAGCGCTCTATCGGGCGCAGAATCCCACACCGGCTGCGCCTACTGCGGGCCTGTTGCCAGACAGCTCGGTATCCGAGAATCCTTTCGCGCCGGTGGCCGATGCGGACCCGTTCGCCGTGCCGGACGAGGCGGACCCGTTCGCCGCGCCCGACGCCTCCGCCGATGCGGACCCGTTCGCAGGCGACGCCTCCGCCGATGCCGATCCGTTCGCCGCGTCCGACGCTTCTGCGGCACCCGATCCGTTCGCCGATGCCGACCCGTTCGCCGCGTCCTGCGCCGATGCCGACCCGTTCGCCGCGTCCGACACTTCTACGCCCGATCCGTCTGCTGATGCCGTTCCGTTCGTCGAGGCCGACCCGCCAGCCGCGCCCGACCCGCCAGCCGCGCCCGACCCCCTCCCCGAGACGACCTTGCCGCTGTCAGACGGGCCGCCACCGCCTCCGCCTGTCGACGATGCTCCGCCTTCACCGCCTGTCGACGATGCTCCACTTCCTCCGCCGGTTCACGAACCGCCTCCACCGCCGTCGGCGCACCTAGGTCCGCCTCCACCGCCTCCCGCATCACCGCCTCCCGTGCACGATGCTCCGCCTCCGCCTCCACCCGTTGTCGGGGCACCACCTCCACCGCCGGTAGACAAAGCTCCACCGGCACCGCCGCCGCCGCCGCTTGATGAAGCGCCTCCATCGCCGCCTCCCGTAGACGAAGCTCCGCCACCGCCGCCGTCTGATGAAGCGCCTCCATCACCGCCTCCCGTGGACGCTGCTCCGCCACCGCCGCCCGTGGTTGGAACTCCACCTCCACCGCCGGCAGACGAAGCTCCGCCGGCTCCGGCGCCCGCTGCTTCGCCCCCACCGCCGCCTCCGGTGGACGAGTCTCCCCACATCGACGTGTTGGAAGATGCTGCCGTAGCTGGAGAATCCTCGCCCCCATCTCCGCGCCAAAGCCCTCAACCCCCACCTCCATCTCCAGCTGCCCAGCCACCACGGTATACGGAGGTATCAAGCCGAGAAACTCGGCCGGGCCGCCCGCCAGTAGGGGAGGCCGTCGTGATGGGAGCGTACACGGCGGAGGCAGCGGAAGCGCCCGAGGCGGCCGAACACCTGCCTCCGGTCGAAGAGCCGGCACCGCCTCCGGTCGAAGAGCCGGAAGCGCCCGAGGTAGCGGAGGAAGCGCCCGTCCCGGTCGAGGAAGAGCCGGAGGTAGCGGAAGAGAGGCCGGCACCGCCTCTGGTCGAAGAGCCGGTAGTGGCCGAGGTTGTGGAGGAACCACCGGCGCTTCCGGTCGAAGAGCCGGACACACCCGAGGCTGCGGAAGAGCAGTCCGTACCGCCTCCCGTCGAGGAGTCCCTTCCCCCTCCGCCCGTCGAACCGCCGAAAGAGGCCGAAGCGTACGTGGTTCCGGCGCTTCCTCCGCCACCGCCACCACCTCCGAAGCTCGACGCGCCGCCGCCGCTGGCACAGAGCTCGGCGCTCTCCTCGCAAGAACTGACCGAGCCCGACGACGAAGACTACATTCCGACCGCGGCCGGCGCGCCAGACCGCATCACGGCGTTGCCACAGGCGGCAGTGGACGCTTCGGAGGCCGTCGACGACGAGGACACTCTCGACGCTTTCCTCGACAAGACTCCCGAGCGAGTGACCGAGAAAGTCACGAGGCCGCCGAAGGCCGAGAAACCCACGCCTCCTCCTCCACTCCCCAAACCCCCTTCGCCTCCCAAGCCGGTGAAGCGACAATCCCGAGAACTCGACGATCCAGAGCCGCGGTCCTCTGGTCTTGGCAAGTTCGTCTTGGTGGGGGTGGTGGGCGTGGTGCTCCTGCTCGTCTGTGGAGGTGGCGGGACTGTGGTGGCAACCGGCGCCGGATTGGCGCTGTTCGCAGGGACTCCAACGGCACAGCCGAAACCGAAGCCGAAGCCGAAGCCGAAACCCCCGCCAAAAAGGGGCTGGAGACCCCGAAAGTAGTGCGGCACCGTGGATTCGATAGTTAGACTCCATGCGGAGGGTGTGGATGCGAACGGCGATCTGGAGCGGACTCATCGTGGCCATGTTTGGGCTGTCGGCCTGCGGAGACGCCTGCAAAGAGGACTTCATCACCACGCATCCCGATGCGGATGGCGACGGGTTTGGCGACCTCACCACCCCAGAGGAAACCTGCGGAGTGCCGGCTGGCCGTGTCGAGAACTCGACCGACTGCGACGACGGTGCCCCCGAGACCTATCCCCAAGCCGACGAGATCTGCGACGGCGTCGACAACGACTGTGACCTTGCCGTCGACGAGGACACGCCCGAGGTGGAGTGGTTCCATGACCGCGATGGCGATGGTTTTGGCGGTGGCGATCCCACCCCACTGTCCTGTCTTCCTCCGAGCGGGCCCTACGTCGTGGAGAGCGGCGACTGCGACGACGAAGATGCCGGCAACTACCCAGACAACGTCGAGGTCTGTGACGGGTACGACAACGACTGTGACGGGATCGTGGACGACGAGGACGACGACGTCGATCCGGCCAGCCAGACGACGTACTGGCCCGACAACGACGGCGATGGTTTCGGCGATCCTGCGACAGAGGTCTACTCCTGTCTTCCGCGGGGCAACGCGGTGGAGAACGGCGACGACTGCGATGACATTGATGCGCGGATCAACCCCGATGGAGAGGAGCGCTGCAACGGGTTGGACGACGACTGTGACGGGCAGGTCGACAACGGGCTGGCATTCCAGGACTGGTACTTCGACGGTGACGGCGACGGATATGGCGGCGGGGCTCCGCAGAACGACTGCGCTGCGCCGAGCGGGTTTGTCCTCGATGGCACCGATTGCGCAGACGGCGACGTGGCTGTCAATCCTGGCGCAGTCGAGGTCTGCAACGGGGTAGACGACAACTGTGACACTCTCATCGACGATGCCGATCCCGGCGTGGACTGTGGAAACTGATGCTATTGCCGATCCTTCTCCTCGCCTGTGGTGGTGCCGAGTCGCCTCCCTCCGGACCCGATGCGGCCGCCGGGGCTGCGGCCGCCAATACGATGTGCAAGCTCATCGAGGGCGCCCGTCAGGAGTGTGATGCGTCCGGCACCAAGGTGACGTGGGGCGACCGAGAGCTCTCCTTCAGTGTCGTTCTCGACTCAACAGAGGAGAAATTCGGGCAGACGTCCTTCTCAGCTCATGTGACGCTCTCGGAGAAGGGCAAAGCGTCCTATATGAGCCACGCGGTCGGGTTTGGTGGCAGCAAACAAGACGCCCTCGGCAAGGGCTTTCACGAGTGGGCGGTGATCAGCGGTGTGGCGATCCTCGACGCACTCATGGACGATCCCGCTCGGCCGGCACTCAAGGCCCTGGACCCGATGCCACAGATGCCAGCTGGTTCCGAAAAGATCGGTTCATTCGACGTAATGCGCGGGTTCTCCCTCGTTCGCGGCGACCAGCCACCCGAGGACGGCATCTCCCACGAAGGGCTGGTGAAAGCGGTGGCGCCCTACGCCTCGAAGCTCTCCGGCGACAAACCCCACGTACTGAGCCTGCATCGCGCTTCGGGACTGTCCGAGACCGAGCTCAAGTGCTGGCTCGATGGCGTGGCTTCCGAGGAGCTGTGTGCCGCGTTCGACAAGTACGAGTGGCCGGTGGGTAGCACGTGGGAACTCAAGCAGACCTACGTATTGGCGCCTTGATGCCGGCTTATCGGTTGCTCTGATTCACTGTCCGGGGAGCCACAGCTCGGGCTCGGAGACCTGATCCCAGATGCTCACGAGGAGCGCCGTATCGGCGATGGAGACCGCCAGCGCGGTGAAGTGGATCCCATAGAGCGTCAGACCCACGAGCCACCAAACTGCGGCGCTCATATTCCTGCGTGGCACTCGAAACATATACCAGGTTGTAGCCACCATTCCGGTGAGTGCGATCGCTGGGAGAACCACCGGAAGCACGATGAGTGTGAGGGCGATGACGACGGTCGCCAGGTCCCCGAGGCCAGCCACAGCCAGCACGCAGAAGAATGCGAACCAGAGGGGCGGCGCCACTGCGGCGCCAAAGCTGTACATCAGGGAAAGGAACGGGAACCAGTGCGTCGGTTTGTTCTTCTTTCGCTCGGTGTTCTGGTAGCGCGGGCGCGCTCTTTCGGGCGAGGGAGCCAGCATCTCGGTGTCGAGGGTGAACGTGTCGTCGGTCGTCTTCGGGGTTGGCTTGGCGGGCGCCGGGGCTATCCACTCCGGGAGCTTGTGGCCTTCGAGGAGGGCGTCGAGGGCCTCGACGAAGGCCGTCGCCGTGGTGATCCGACTGGCCGGGTCCTTGGCGGTGGCTCGCTTCACGACGTCTCGCAGGTCGTCGCTGAAGGCGTCGCCGGGGTCGAGCTCCTTGTCCTCCAGCTTCGAGGTCATGATCGCTGCGAACCGCTGCGCCGAAGACAGCGAGATGTCCTCTGGGTAGGCGTACTTGCTGCGAAGCGTCTCGTATAGGCACATCCCGAGGGAGTACACGTCGCCACGAGCGGGGTCGAAGTCCTGCTGGCTGAAGACCTCGGGAGGCATGTAGGCCATGGTTCCGGGCACCGCCTGCTGTCGGGTCAGGCGGGTCTGACCGTCCTGCAAGGCGATCCCGAAGTCGATGATCTTCACCCTTCCATCGGCGTCCACCATGAGGTTGGCCGGCTTGATGTCCCTGTGATGAACACCCTTTTCGTGGGCTGCGACCAGCCCCTGCGCAGCGTCGCGGATGATTCGGCAGGCGTCCTGCCAGGGCAGCTTTCGGTGGTGGATGTAGTAGTCGAGGTCCTGACCGTCTACGAGCTCCATTACCAGGTACAAAGCACCATTTTCGCCGTGCTGACCGCCTCCGAGCACCCTGACGATGGCGTCGTGCTGCAGGGACGAGAGGACCTCGACCTCGCGAACGAAGCGCGCCTTTGAGTCTACGCCTTTGTGGGCGAGGAGCTTGACTGCTGACTGCACCTGTTCGGTGAGGGTGCTGTGGCAGCGGTAGACCGAGCCCATGCCGCCGGCCCCGAGGGGTTCGACGACGATCCAGTCCCCGATCTGGTCACCCCTGTGCAGCGTCGACACTCATCTCTCCCACGCGCGGAATGACCAGAAGACGGCGAGAATGGCGAACCCGACGAAGTTGCCAATCCCAAACAGCTCCATCCCGTATCCCGGGAAGAAGGCGATGGCGGTCGCTGCCAGGAGATAGGCCAGGCCCGCATGTTTGAACCGCCGGTGCATGGTGATGGCCAGCATATACAGCGCCATCGCTCCCATGAAACACACCGTCGCGAGGGCGGCGGGGAAGGGGACACCCATCTTCCAGGCACCCAGGAAGGTCGCGATGTTCAGGCCAATGGCGAGCATCAGGCTGTAGTTCTGCTGTCGGCTGACCTCGTTCTCCTCGAGGTGCTTGCGCATGGCGAGTGAGACGAAGACGTCGACTACGAGGAAGACGACAAGTGCCTTCACCATGTCCAGGTGGTCCAGTGTCCCGTAGCCGGCTTTGTCGAGGTACGCGGCTAGGAAGCTGCCGAGCATCGACCCCAGCCCGAGGGTGATTCCGAAGATGGCCCGAGCCCGAGCTCCGACGCCGAGATCCCGTTCGTAACGGAGGTTCTCGAGGGCCTCACTGTCCTGGCTGCGGGCGGCGAGTCGCCGGTCGAGGTCCTCGAGGCGGTGGTGCAGGGACTGTGGGTCGGGGAGCTGGGCGATGAGCGCGGCGGCGGCGTCGCGGTTGTCGCGGCTGATCTCGTACTGGGCCATGCAGCCCAGGACCTGCTCTAGTCCTTCGCGGGCTTCCGTGTTGCCCGGCCAGGCCACCAGCGCGTGTTTGTAGGCAAACCTGGCCTCGACACCCAGGGCGGCGATCTCAGTGGCGTCCGAGTCGACATCGTGGATGAGGGGCTCGAGGATCTCCCATCGCTGTCGCGCCTCGGCCAGGAGCTGAACCGAGACGCGGTGGGCGAGGAACTCGGCGATGGCGAGGCGGAACTCCTCGGCGCTCTCGGGCCGGTCGTCGGGACTGGCGGCAGTCGCGGTCCCAATCAGGTCCTGGAGCTCGACCGGGACGGAGCCGTCGAAGCTCGGCGGCTCGCAGTGAAAGGCGCTGACGAGCATCTCTTGCACCGTGGTGCCGCCGTTTCGGTGCCGGCCGGTGACGATCTGGTGGAGGACGGCGCCGAGCAGGAAGACGTCGGAGCGCGGTCCGATCAGGGTGCCATCGGCGGCTGCCATCTCGGGGGCCATGTACGCAGGAGTGCCTGAGACGCAGCGAACATCGCCGGCCATGGGGAGCAGCATGCCCTCGATCGCGTCGACGGCGACGGCGATGCCCCAGTCGAGCACATACACCTCGCCGAACGCGCCGATCATCACATTGTCCGGCTTCAGATCCCGGTGGATGATGCCCCTGGAGTGCGCGAAGTGGACGGCGTCGCACACATCCATCAACACGTCGAGGTGGAAGCCGAGGGGGTCGGCCGCCGCCCGGTCGGGGGCACCATCGATGCTCGGGTCGTGGAGCACGTGGGTCCACGGGATGCCCTCGATGGCTTTCATCACGAAGACCGGCTGCCCGTTGTCGCCCCTCCCCAAGGAGTAGATCGGCACCACGTTCGGGTGAGCGACTCGGCCGGTAATCCATGCCTCACGAAGGAGCTCTATCCTGGCTTTTGGCCCGTCTTTGTCCGGGCGGACGAGCTTGACCGCGACCTGGCGCTGCAGGGCGAGCTGGCTGGCAGCTTTGACGATTCCCATGCCGCCCTGGCCGATGGTGGTTCCCATGCGCAGCGCTGGCGACTCCACGCCCTCTGTCTGGATGGCCAGATAGGGCAGGTTGCTCAGGGACAGACTCTCGAGTGAGTCGTCCTTCTGCGGCATGATCGTGCCGTCGGCGTCCATCCGTATCGTTGCCAGATCCAGCCCGATGGTCTGGAGGTGTTCGGCGTAGGTGTTCTGGGCGGGCTCGGTCATTGAGCTGGTCTCTTGTAGTGACGCTCGATGAGCGCCCTCATGGCTGGGGTCTCCATGGAGAAGTTTCGCGGCTCTGGCTGTCCCGGGAACCACTTCCAGAGGAAGGCGCCGACGATGGCCTCCTCGGTCTCTATGACCTTGAAAGCGGTCCGCAGACAGGCGATCTGTGTGCCTTCTCCCTTGGGAATGTCGCGGTGCTCCCAGGGACGATGTGCCGCCTTTGGGTTCCGGGCGTAGCCGAGCTCGGTGAAGACGATCGGCTTTCCGGTCTTGCTGTGGATCTCGCGCAGATCGAGCACGATCCGCGCCCAGCCTCTGCGGATGGCTTCGTCGGTGGGGGGCTGGTCCTCGTCGGAGACCAGCGGGAAATAGGCTTGGATCCCGATCGTGTCCAGGGCATCCCAGAACGTGACACGCTGGTAGGCATCCCAGTTCGCGCCATAGGTGAGGTGGCCGCCGTAAACCGCTCGGACGTCGGTGATGATTCGCCGCCAGGCCTTGTCGTAGACGATGGTCTTGTCGAGCTCGGTGCCAACCACGAAGGCGTCGGCGTCTTTGGACACCTTGGCCACATCGACGATCCACTTGTCGTAGGTCTCGAAGAACCGCTCCCACTGTTCTGGCGTGTCGAAGGCGATGTCACCCCGCCAGTCGAACGGAGAGCCCCAGTGCGCGAGGTGCGGCTTGATCAGGATCTGCATGTCCAGGCGGTGGGCCTCGGCGATGGGGCGCGTGAGCCACTCCGGTGGGTTGGCCGGATCGAAGTCCGAGGTGACAGTGCCGTCCGCCTTGATGCCGGCGTATGGGTGGATGGTGACCCAGTTGACCCCCATCGCGCGCAGTTCCTTCATCGCGTCAACCGTGTCGTTCGTGCCCCACTCCCAGCCGGATGTCGGGCATGAAATAGTCATTCCGCGGACTACGGCCCCGTCATCGACCGCGACCACCTCGTCTTTGGCGTGCGCCGAGAGGCACAGTGCCGTCAGTATCAGGATTCTGTGCACAACAAGAGCCTAACCGCCGCGATAGAATGGCGGCATGAGTCGTTGCTGGCTGATCATCTTGGCACTGGCAGTGGGGTGTCTGCGCGAGCCCCCGCCATCCTTTGACACCGGCACGCCCTACATCGAAGGAGGCGCACATTTCATGAGCGGTTTTACATGGGTGATCGACGACGCCCTCGCGGGGATGCCCCAGCCCGGCGCCCGAGCACCGATGGAATCCGATCTGGAGTACATGTCCAAAGAGGGGGTCAAGCTTATTGTCTCGGCCAACTTCGAGGGCGTCGACCCCGCGGCTGCTGCGGCCTGGGGAATTGACCAGGTCTCCATCCCCGTGCCCGACTTCGAGGCGCCGTCCATGACCCAGATGATGGACTTCGTGACCCTCACTCGCAGCCGTCTCGACGCCGGAGATCGAGTGGCCGTGCACTGCACAGCGGGGTTGGGTCGCACCGGCACGTTCCTCGCCGTGTGGTTCGTTGCGGATGGAATGACCGCCGACGAGGCCATCGCACACGTGCGGGCGAGGCGTCCCGGATCCATAGAGACAATCAGCCAGATCGCCGCGATTGAGGACTATGCCAGCGCCGTAGTCGCGCCTCGGGGCACCCCCTAGACGCTGAGTTGATCTAGACTCCGCCGATGGCGAAGAAGACCGAAGCGATCGCACTCGATGACTGGATCGACAGAGATCTGAGCGAGTCGGCACGACAAGGACTGCTCGCCCCGGCCTTCGAGGTCGACGACACCATCCGTCAGGCGGAGGAAATCCTCCAGGCCCTCGGGAATCGGTCTCCGGTGTTCCTCGGTCCGCCGGGCATCGGCAAGACTGCGGTCATCCACGAGCTGCTCCGACGGGCCTACTCGGGCGAGGGAATCCCGTTCCTGGTGGGGGCGCGAGTCGTGCAGATCTCGCTGCGGGCCATCCGGGCGCGCTTCAAGACCCCGGCCGACGCGACCACCTTCTTCGGTGAGTTCTGCAACGCCATCGTCGCGTCGAATGTTCCGATTGTTCCGTATATTCGCGACATTCACCTGGCCTATCCCTACGACTGGGAGCCGATCCTGCACCGGCTGGTCACCCGGCTGCCGCATCCGATCCTCGGGGAGGGGGCTCCCAACGAGTACGACGCACTGATCGAGTACTGGCCGGACCTGACGCAGAATCTCGTCTCGATTCCTGTGGTTGAACCTGTGATACCAGTTGTGCGGCGCATCGTCGACGACTGGTGCAAGTTCAAGACCTCCCAGCACAAGCGCAAGATCACGCCGGCGGCCCGTCGCATCGCCATCGAGCTCACGGCCCGGTTCATGGGCGACAAACCCTTCCCGCGGAAGGTCCTCGAGCTCCTCAGGCAGACGCTGGATTTCACGGAGGGCAAGGCGGTCGACGTTCCACACGTGGTGAGGCGGTTCAGCCAGATCACTCGTGTACCGGCCCGGCTCGTGGACCCGAAGGTCCAGCTCGATCTCGCCGAAGTTCGCAGCTTCGTCGCCGATCGACTCCTCGGGCAAGAGGAAGCCGTCGACGCGGTGGTGCGCATGATCGCGCTCATCAAGGCCGGTCTGGCAGATCTCCGCCGTCCCCTTGGCACGTTCATGTTCGTCGGTCCGACGGGGGTTGGCAAGACCTACTGCGCGCAGCTCCTTGCCGAGCACCTGTTCGGCGCCCGGGATCGCTTGATCCGCATCAACATGGGCGATTACTCCAAGGCCGAGGATGCCCAGGTGCTCTTCGGCTGGCCGAACGCGTCCAAGCCCAAGGAACAACGCGGGGTACTGGCCGGCAGACTCTCCGGTCACCCGTTCGGCGTGCTGCTCCTCGACGAGTTCGAGAAGGCCCACGAGTCGATCCACGACCGCTTCCTGCAGCTCGTGGACGAGGGCGCCTATATCAACGGTCGGGGCGAGACCGTTTCGGTCAGCAGCTTGATCGTCATCGCCACCTCCAATGCCGGAGCCGACGTCTATAGAAAGGCGGGGCTGGGTTTCGATCCCGAGCCCGACCTGGCGGAACAGGACCGAGAACTCGATCGGCGGCTTGCCCAGATCTTCAGGTTTGAATTCCTCAATCGTTTCGATCGAATAGCCCACTTCCACCCGCTCACCCGGGTACACATCCGCGCCATCGCCCGCCGCGAGCTCACCGAGCTGTCACAGCGGGAGGGTCTGATTGGCCGTGGACTGCAGGTCGAGGTGGATGCCGAGGTCTTGGACTGGCTCGTCGCCCACGGGTATCACCCCCACTACGGCGCGCGTTTCCTGCGGCGAGAGATCGAGCGCAGCGTGGCGGGCACCCTGGCGGAATTCATCGTCAAGAAGCAGCCAGAGCGGGACAGTCGAATCGGTATCGGCGTGCGTCGGGATCGCATCCACGCTCGGCTACCACCAGCGGACAAGACGGAGGTCGTCACCGAGCCTGGCGTAAAAAAGGTCAGGCTGAATCGTCAGCAGCTCCTCACTGAGGCCTCGGCCTGGCTGGCGCGCTGGGAGCCTCTCATCCGGGAGTTCGAAGAGCGCCAGGACCTGGCCAGCCGCCTGATCGAGGCCAGCAACGAGCGCGGCTTCTGGGACGATGTGGAGCGCGCTCAGGAGGTCCTGAAGCGGTATAAGACCATCGACGCTCGCCTGCAGACGGACAAGCGCCTGATGAAGCCCCTCGGCAAGCTGCAGCAGGCGGTGGAGCGCACGGACGACACGCTGAGCACCTCCATCGGCGGACTGGTGGAAGAGCTCGCTGTGAACTACCGACGGTGGATTGACCTGGGCACCGCCGGTGGCAGCGACTCGGTCTGGCTCACCGTCGGACCCGCGGATCCGCTGAATACCGCCTCGGAGTGGCTGGTGGATCTCGTGGCGATGTACCGTGGTTGGCTGCGTAGAAAGGGCTATAACTACGACGTGATCGCCGAGGAGGTCGGCAACGGTGAGGTCGTGCGACTGGTCATGGAGGTCGACGGCCCCGGGATCGGAAAACTCCTCGAGATGGAAGACGGCGAGCACCGGCGGCGGATTCCGAACGGTGGCAGCGAGCGAGCGCTGGTGACTGTGATTCCCCGTCGCACCAATGAAAACGGCAAGGAGGTCGAGCTTCCTCCCGGCGTCGCGGTCGAGGACGCCCGCCGCACCCGTGGAGTAGCAGTTCCCCGTCGCACCGTACGCCTCAAGATCGTCATCCTCGGGCGCGGGCTCACGGTGGTGCTGCACGGCAACAGCCGGCCGACGCTGGAGGCCCTCTCCGTGGATCTGACCGGGACCCTAGCCGCGCCACCCACGAACCCGGTCGTTGTTCGCACCTATGGACTCAAGGGCGGCCTGGTCCGCGATCCGCGAACGTCGGCGTCGTCGGGCCAGCTCAAGGACGTGAGTCGCGGGAACCTCGAGGTCTTCCTGAGAGCGTGGGAGGTTCGCTAGAAGGAGACCGACGCGTGCACACCAAAGAAGGGTGTGACCTGGCGGGCTTCGACGCCGTCGAGCACCAGGGCTCCGCCGTGTAGGCCAAAGTCCACCATTGGTGCGGCCGTGAAGTCCAGGGTCGCACCCGCATCGAAGCCGCGCAGGGGCTCTGCTTGGCGCCACATCGGGAGCAGCACATGGCCGAAGAGGCCGGGCTCAACTCCCTTTCCGATCATGACCCGGCCACCGAGCTTTGGGATCCAGGCGTCGGAGAACTTCGAGACCTCCAGCTCGGGCACCACCTCGAGGACGCCGACATCGAGGCCGTAGCCGACGCGGCCAGTGATTCCCAGGCCGTCTGGGCCAGCGTTTTCTGGGGTAGTAACGGCGTAATCCGTCTGTAGGCCAATGACGGGTCCGGCGAGGGCGGGGCTCGAGAGGGCGAGGGTGAGGCTCGCGAAAGCGAGGGCGAAGTGGGCGGGAAGGGGCTTCATGGGGTTTCCTCCATGTGCCTCAGACGCCCGGACAACGCCGATATTCAGTTCCCAGTATCGCTCGTGTCCGCGGCCGCCGTGTCGGAGGTGTCCTGGCCGGTGTCACCGCCCGTGTCACCGCCGGTGTCGAGGGGCGGGATCGGGAAGGCGCTTCCGTCCACCATTGTGCCGGGCGACCACCCGGCCCATGCACCCGGTGCGAGGTCGTGAGCGATCATCGGAGTGTCCGCCAGATCGGGGGATCGGGTCAGGGATACGTCGACGCCGATGCCGCCCGGGAAGACGTACTCGGCGAGCACGCCGCCAGCCCCGTCCTCGACGCGCACGGAGTCTCCGGAGTTGTTGAAGCCGGTCATACCCGTGCTCGCGACGGTGACCGAGACCGTTGGCGGCAGGGTGTCGCACCAGACCATCGGTTGTGATCCGTCGAAGGTTGGCGTTCCTCCACCGAAGACAACGATCGCATCGCCGGGCTGTAGGATGGTTCCCGGGGAGAATACGTGGCGAACACCCACGCCGTCGTGGACCTCGGCCCCCGACAGGTTCTGCGCGGTTCCGGCGTTGTTGACGATCTCCACGAACTCGTCCTGGACCACATCGACCACGCCGTCGCAGTTGGCATCGCCGACAATCGGGTCGGGATCGGACAGGATCTCGTTGATCACGAGCTCGCTCGCCGGTGGGGCTACGGCGCCGGTGTCCGCGGTGTCGACGAGGGCGGTGTCGACTGGCGGCGGCGCGTCGAAGCCATCGCCGTTGGCGAGCGTGCCTGGAGACCACGGATCCCGCGCGCCCACTGCGTCCAGATGTTGGACCATGGCGGTGTCCTTGAGCTCGGGCTGGCGCACCAGGGACTGGTCGTCGCCGCCCTCGGCGCCGTATGCGTAGACGTCGAGTGTCGTGCCGTTGGGTCCTGTGAGCGTGACGGTGTCTCCGGAGTTGTTGAAGCCGAGGTCGCCACCAGTAGCGAGGACGACACGAACGTTGGCCGGCAAGTTCACGCACCAGGTCGCGGGATTCGGGGACGTGCCGTCGAAGAGTGGTCCTCCGCCTCCGAAGACCACTATCGCGTCGTTGGGCTGGAGCACGGTGGCGAAGTTGAAGACGTGGCGGAGCCCCCAAGCATCGGAGATGGTGACGCCGGTCAGGTCGATGTCGACCTCGCCGTTGTTGACGATCTCCACGAACTCGTCCTCGGCGGTGTCGACATTGCCGTCGCAGTTGGCGTCCCCATCTGTGATGTGTGGATCAGCGAGGATCTCGTTGATGACGATCGAGAATCCGGGCGCTGCGGTGTCGATGCCGCTCGGCGTCGTGTCGGTGTCGGTGTCCGCGTCGGTATCGGCGTCGGTGTCGGCGTCCGTATCGGCGTCGGTGTCGGCGTCCATGTCGGCGTCCGTGTCGGTGTCCGCGTCAGTGAAACCCGAGTCTTCAATTGGCTTTCTGCTCGTCGGACAGCCGATGATCATTGGAAGACCCAATAGGACTAGGGCGATTCGCACACTCCACCTCGCTTGTTCGCCCATGCCCGGCACTTTCATAGGAGTACATCAATGCGGCCACAGGCGCGACCGCTGCCAGCGTATCCCGTGGTAGATTGCGGCGGCATGAGGTTCCCCTGCCGGCGATAAAGCTGCGTTTCATCCTGGCCTTCTTTGCAGCAACTCTGCTGTGGGCCCGGCCGGTGTGGGCGCAAACGCCGGATGTGGCGTGGGCGACCGCTCAACAAGAGACCTTCCCGGCGTGGTCGGCCCGTCAGCAGTCCGCCGAGCAACGCGGAGCCGATCGAGCCGCCTGGTTCGCTGGAAAGAAGTCGTTTGACGAGGCTTTTCCTTACCTGATCGGCGCGGCTCTGGACGATGGCGCTGTACTCAGGGGCCGGCTGTCTCTCTTGCAGCAGGCTGCAGTCGATCGCGCGGCAGAGCGCCTGGAGCCCGTTCCCGCTCTCGGGTCCGAGGCGCGCGAGAAAAAATGGCGCGACAACCGCGACGCCGCGCTGGCATCCGAGGAGGCCGCCGAGGTGCCGGAGCGGCGCCTGCTCGTCGAGTCCGCGGCACTCTTGCTGCGCTTCCCTCAGCTCGAAGCCGGTGTCATCGATCGGGAAAAAGCAGTGTGGAGGCGGCAGATTGCGGCGGCCGCTGCGTTGGCGACCGACGATCCCCAGCGGGAGGCTGCCGACCGGCGCGCGGCCTCGGCCGACGAGGCGATGAGAAGGCTGGACGCCGTCGTTCCGGAGGTCCGAGCGATCTTGCTGCGACCGGGCATTGGCTCCCTCGATCCCAGCGAGGATCTGGCACGGCTGGAGAAAGACGGCCTCGGAGCTGCTATTCGCCTCGAGACGATGGCTCCCGCCCTCGGTCCTGCTCGGGGCGTGCTGGTCGAAGAAACCCTCGTGGCTTGGTGGACAGAGGCTGGCAAGAACCTCGATCCTCCAGCGGTGTTCGCCCCTGACATCGGGCTCGGCGCGCTGGAGGCCAGGGTCTCCGAGCTTGCGGAGATCCAGGCCGAACGAGAGGACGCAGTAAACGCAGCCGTGGTCTCCGGGATGCCTTCGGGAGAGGCCAAGTTTGCGGCACTGAAGGCCTGGAATGCCGCCGCGACCGCCGATGTCGAGGCTGGCATGGTCCTGCTCGAAGAGGCCCGCGGTCGGGCTTCGAGCGCGGCCGAGCTGATTCGACTCAAGCAGGAGGCTGCGAGCAACGCAGCTGAGGAAGCGGCTGCCGCCCTAGCCAATGCCTCGGACGCGCGCGAGAGAAAGGGGGCTGAGTTTCTCAAACTACGCGCCGACTCCCAGGATAGGGCGCTGGAGCTGGCCGAGTTTGTCGAGGAGGCGATCGCTGCGTCCGAAGAGATGCAGGAGGCCGTCGAGCTCGAGATCGGCGCTATCGAGGATGCGATCGCAGCCATCGAGGATCCTACGCCCGGCCAGCCCGCCCCCGAGCCTGACGCCCAATACCAGGCACTGCGCGCGTTCTCGAGCGAGCATCGAACCGGTGATATTGCGCGAGGAACCAAGCTGGTTGCCGAAAAACGTCGGTATCGCACCATCGGTGAGACCATCGATGCCGATCGCGCTCTCGTTGCCGAAGGGCGGGTGTTCTCAGCGTCCATCGAGGTCGAAGACGAAGCGCTGATCGCGGCGATCGATGCCTGGGAGGCGGGGCTCGATGCCGAGCTGGAGAACGCCGGTCGACTCGTGGACCAGGCCACCAGCGACCGAGATGTCGTGCTCAAGGGTCTGCACCGCGCCCGAGAATCTCGCCGGAAGGTCGGCTACTGGGTCTCCGCAGCCGAGGCCACGAGCGACGCCAGGTTCGCCGTTCAGGACGCCATCGACGAGCTGGCTCTGTTTGGTCCGTCCGTCGTCATGCAGCTCCGCGACCGGTTCAATGCGCTGCTTGGCCTGCCCTTCTTGCTGCTCGACTTCAACGTGCTCACCGGTCTAGTCTCCGGCAGCTTCTGGATCATCCTGGCGTTGGCGGGCTGGTTCTGGGCGCACTCTCAGGCGAGTGACTGGGCACTGCGTGCAGCCAACCGCGTCCGTCGCATGCGTCCGGAGCTGCGTCCTACCGACTTGAAGGCCCTTCGTGACCCAGTGGCCAGGTTCCTTCGCAACTTTGTCGATCTGTTGGTCGGCGGCATCATCGTCGGCCCGCTCTCCAACATCGTCTCGGAGCTCGGCTTCCTGGTGCTGGTCTATCTGCAGTTCTCTCTGTACCGGGTCCTGCTCGCCGCCTTCGATCTCGCGGTGGTGCCCGCAGATGAGGTCCGCCCGGCGGTGGCTGTGGTGCGCCGCGAGGTCTGGGAGCTGGCCCGTCTCACCGTGAGGGTCGTGCTCGGCTACTTCATCGCCCGCTACTTCGTGCACTATCTGCTCTGGGATGTCTTCCGCTTCGACGTGATCGACTCCGCGATCCTGAGCGTCTTCACCCTCGTTGCCCTGGGGGGGGTGTGCTGGGCCCTCTACATGTGGCACCCCTTCCTGCGCGCTCGGATCTCCCGGCGGGACCAGGAGAGCCGGGCCATCGCGTTTCTCTCTCGGGAGGAGGAGCACTGGTTGGTGCGCGTTCCTCGCGCCCTCGCGATCGTCGCGTTCTTCGGCGCAATCCTGGTGGTGGACCTGGGCGCCCTGGTGATCAAGGAGGGATCCAGCGCCGCCCGCGTTGCCAACGCCGTAAATCGCTATCGGCTGCAGCGGGACGACGAAACCCCGAGACGCCGGTTGCCTCAGGCCGCCGTCGACGCGATCGTGGACCACCGGACTCCCCAGAAGCAGGTCCTCCAGCGCCCCGAGGTCACGCCAGTGGTCGCCGATGCCGTCGCCCATTGGAGAAGCGCGGGTCGCGGTGGGCTTCTGGCCTTGGTCGGCGGCCGTGGAAGTGGCAAGAAGACGGCGTGCGAGGCCGTCGAGATCCAGCTCAAGGAAGCCGGGCTGGAGCTGGTGACCGCCGTGCTGCGGGAGCGTCTCGTAGAAGACACCGAGATGATCGCTTGGCTGTGCACGCTCTTTGGTCTGGGCCCTCACGGATCCGCCGAAGACGTCGTCGAATCGCTGGAACAGCTCAAGCCCAGGGCGATCGTGCTCCAGGGGATCCACCGCGCCTACTGTCGTCGAGTGGGCGGGTTCGAGGCCATCTCCACGCTGTTCTACGTCTCGAATGCCACGTCGCATCGGCACTTCTGGATCATCAGCATGCACCAGCCAACCTGGGAATTCCTGGCGTCCATGGGCTCGCTGGTGGACCGGAGCGTGTTCAAGACCGAGGTCGCGCTGGCGCCAATGGACGCCCATCAGCTGCGCACCCTGACCACCGCTCGCACCCGCCGCGCCGGCTGGGAGGCGGACTTCAGCGATCTGACCAGCTCGAACCCGCTGGGAGGAGATCCGGCTATCGAGCTAGAGCGGGCAGTAAACCTCTTCTATCGCTTGCTCATCGAAGCCAGTGAGGGCAATCCGACCGTGGCGCTGCATCTGTGGACGCAGTGCCTCGAGCCCCAGGACGACGGCAAGACCGCCAAGGTCTACCTCAGCAGTGCGCTGCGCGTGGGCGTCATCGACGATCTGGTAGACCACGCCCTCTTTGCCCTGGTGGCGCTGCACATCCAGGACGAGCTCGACGAGGGCGAGCTCATCGAGGTCACCAACCTGTCTTCGAACGCGGTCCGACACATCGTCCGGGATCTCGTGATGCGAGGGTTGGTCGCCCACATCAACGATCGCTACATGATCGTGCACAAGTATGTTCCGCTCGTTGCCCGCACCCTGCGGCGTCGGCACATCCTGCACCTGGGGGTCTCGTGACCGACACCATGGACATCCTCCAGTTCATCCACACCGATCGCATCTGGATCGCGGTGGTGCTGTTCATCATCGGCTGGACCGGGCTTCAGGTCAGCAGCCGTGTCATCGACGATCTCGGCGAGCGCTTCACCGACCGTCGGCTCTTCTTCAAGAAAGCCAAGGGTCTGACGCGCTTTTTCCTCTACGCGACGATCTCGCTGACCATCGCCCTTACCGTGCTCAACGTCGGCGAGTCCCTGTGGGCGGTGCTCGGCGCGGTTGGATTCGGGATCACCTTCGCCTTCCAAGACCTCATCAGCTCTCTGATCGCCGGTGTGATCCTGCTACTCGACGAGCCCTTCCAGGTCGGCGACCGCATCAAGTTCGGGGAACACTACGGCGAGGTCACCGACATCGGCATTCGCTCGGTGCGCCTCGTGACCCTGGACGACAACCTCGTCACCATCCCGAACAACAAGTTCCTCCAGGGCGCGGTGGCTTCGGCGAACGCTGGCGCATTGGACTGCATGGTGGTGCTGCCGTTCTACATCGGGGCCGCCGAGGACTTCCAGACGGCTCGCCGGATCGTCGGTGAGGCCACCATCACCTCTCGCTACGTCTACCTCAATAAACCAGTTGTGACCCACGTAAAGGACGAGTTCCTCGGCGAGCGCTTCGTCACCGTGATCCGGGTCAAGGCCTATGTCTTCGACGCCCGCTACGAGACCTCGTTTGCCACCGACGTCACCGAGCGCGTCAAGGCGGCGTTCGCCAAACAGGGCATTCGCACGCCAGATCGGCAGTATCGGGACCTCGACATGAACATGCAGGAGACCCTGCCATCCAAGGCGTGATCTCTCCGGCCGACAAAACTAGAAGTCCGTGAGAACGTCCTCTTTCTTCTGATTGAACTCGGCCTCGTCGAGGAGGCCAGCATCGAAGGCCTCTTTGAGCTGCTCGAGCTTCTGTTTCAGGGTGCCATCGTCGGCGTTCGCGGCCTTCTTTTCGGCGTGCTTTTCTTTGTAGATCCGAGAGAACATGGACTGGAGCTCCTCTTGGGGCACGCCTCGTCCGTTCCGGAAGTAGTAGTCGCTGACCTCTCCGATGGCCCAGGTCAGCGCATAGGCCATGGATGTGGTGACGATCCACCCGAGGAAGGGGATGAACTTCACGGCCGCCATGATGACGTTCTGAGCCACGATGCTGGCGCCGAAGGTGGACAGGATCTCGAGCACGCTCTTCTTGTCGAGCTGGTGCCCGTAGATCCGGGCAATGGCCTGGACCATGACGATCTGGATCGGCGTGATCAGCGCAGTGTCCACAAAGGGGATCGGCTGAATCGTCACGGCGGCAGCGGCGACGCTGCAGGCCTGGATGACATGGCGGACGGCGTCGTCGCGCTCGGTGGGGGAGGCGTCTTCGTAGTCGCCGCGCATGACGCGGTCGATGATCTCGGTGTAGCTGGCCACGGGCGCCTCTGGATTAGTTGGTGAGCTGAGCGCCCTTGGCGAGGCGGACCTTCTTGACGGGTTTCCACGGGCCGGGCTTGTCCTCGGCGCCCAGCACGGCGCGCTTGATGAGAAGCAAGTTTCCAGCTTGGTAGAGGACGATGAGGGCGGTGGCCTTTTCGTGAGTGCACTTCGCCGACCACAGGGGAGTGATCTCGGTCTCGGCCTCGGTGAACGGCGTGGGCTCCGCGGCCTCACAGGTGCCCGGGGCGTTGCCGAGCAAGATGCTGGCGGTCCCGGCTTCGACACCTTCGCGGGCCTCCCAGGTCAGGTCGATCTCCGCTTTGGTCTTCTTCTTGCCCTCTTCGACCTCCTCGACGGTGAGCTTGAGCGTGCCGGCCACGGGGCCCTCGACGCCGTACTCTGGAGGGGGTGTGGGCGGCTTGCTCGCTTTGCTCTTTGCCTTGGCTTTTCCCTTGGCATGACCCGCCTTTGTCTTTGCCTTGGCGCCGCGCTTGGGAGCTTTGGCCTTCTGGGTGGTGGCGGGCGGAGCGGTCTCGGCCGGAGTGGTCGACCAGCAGCCTGTGACGAGCGCGGCGGTGGCGAGGAGGAGAAGCGGCCGCATGGGGAGGACTCCGGGGTGGGGCCACCCAACTTTAACTTCAGGCAGCCAATACTGCAGAACTGTCAACACGTGGACGGATTCCTCCACACCGAAGAACCGCCGACCAGAAGAGATCGCGAACCGCATCGGGTGCCCAGGCAACGGCGGCCACCAGGAGTCGAGAGGAGAAGGGCGCGATGTATCGAACCGAGGGTCGGCGGGCGTTTACAGCCCGTGAGATGGCGCGACTGACTACCGAGACGGGAGCCGAGCTCGCTTCCAATCGGTGCTGGAGCTGACCGACGCGGTCATACAGATCCACAAACGGTGAAGAAGTGCCTCGGTACGATCGGAAGGTGTCCATCGCGACCTCGCTGAAGCCCGTGTGGATCGGTCCGGGTTCGATGAGCACCACCTCGATCCCGAATGGCTTCAGCTCGTTCCGAAGGGAGTCGGTCAGTGCGCGGACCGCGTATTTGGAGGCGTGGTAGGCACCGAAGAAGGGCACCACCATGTGGCCGCCGATGCTGGAGACATTCAGGATCCGGCCGGATCTGCGGGTCAGCATCCGGGCTGCGAAGGCCCGCGTCACGGCCATGAGGCCAAAGACATTGGTGTCGAACTGGGCGCGGAGCTGGTCGTCGTCCACATCGATGAGGGCGCCGGGCATGCCGTATCCGGCGTTGTTGATGAGGACGTCGACACCATGACCTTTGGTGAGGACGTCGACCTCTCTCACGGCAGCCGCGATGCCGTCGCCGTCAGTGACGTCGAGAACGACGATGTCGAGGTGGCCCGTCGACTCGCGTTTCAGGGCCTCCAGGGCCTCACGGCGGCGACCGGTGGCGATGACCCGGTGTCCCTCGCCGGCGAGAGAGAGTGCAGCGTCCCGCCCTATTCCGGAGGTTGTACCAGTGATGAGGATGATCTTCTTGGTCATGTTTGCTCTCTCGGGTTTCAGAATGAATATTCATTCCGTTATTGTGTATCTGAAGGCCAAAAAAAAGGGCGGTCAGCGCTCTGGGATCAGCGGCGGATGGCGGCCCAGACAGCTTCCTCGGCGGCCGCGATGATCTCGGGTGTGAGGGAATAGGCGCCGCCCTTGGACTCCCGGACCAAGCCGACGAAGCTACCGTGGACCAGTGCGTTCAGCACCGGAGCGGGGAGATCCTTGAGGATCTGCTGGGTCTGGGCCATGGCGATGAATGCGATGATGGCGCCGTTGAGCTGGCTCTCGAGGGCCCTGCTTTCATCGTCGAGGTAGGACGCGTGGTGGTGCAGCTCCATGAAGGCGAGAGCCTGTGGATGCTGGAGTGCGAACTGGGCGAGGCTGCTCCAGATGTGGTGGAACTGGACTCGAAAGGGCTCGCCGATGGGGTAGTCGGCCATGAGGATCTCGGCCATCGTCTGCTTCCAGTCGCGGTACAGTACGTTGACGAGGGCTTCTTTGGAGTCGAAGTAGCGGTATATGGTACCGGCACCGACCCCGGCGTAGCTGGCTAGGTCCGGAACCGATGCGCCGTGAAAGCCCTTTTCTCCGAAGACTTCGAGGGCTGCATCGAGAATGGCCCGACGTTTTTCAGGACTGGCGGTTCGGGGGCTCATCGTTCAGAATGAATATTCATTCCGAAATGGCACGTCAAGGAGATCAGACTCAAGGATGCGACCCGATTCTGCGCACGGTCGACCACAACGTACCGTCTAAACGAAGTTTGGACGGTACTTGTGCAGCGAACATGTCGGGATCATTTCAGGTGTGGCGCACGCAGTGCGTCACATAAAGTGAAGTTTCGAGGGGCATAACCGGAGCCTGCGACGGCTGGGCTCGTCGATTTCCGTAGTCTCGCCGTCGACCTGCATCGTGATGAGCCACGGGATCCCGACTTTGTACCAGGCTGTTGCCAGACCCGCGGCTGTCGGAACGTCTCCGGCATCCAGCGGCTGAGGCAGGTCCAGAGCGTCGATGATCAGGTTCCGATCGGCGTCGATCTCGAGGCCCTGGTTGTACAGAGCGAGCTCTCCGGTGATGAAGTCCGGCACCTCGATGGTTCCGCCAAAGAGCGTGTCGATCTCGGTGGGGTTTTCCAGCGATGGCGTCACCAGCTCTTCGACGACCGGGTCCAGGTCTCCTCCGAACGAAAATCGCCAGCTCAGGTCGGTGAAGACCTGGAGCAGATCGAGGCGGAGCTGCTGGCTGATGCAGTCGGTGGCGCCGCGCTCGATGTCGAGTCCCTCGAGACCAAACCACCAGCCATCCGCGGCTGCAAAGTCGTCGGCCACCAGCCCGTCGAGCTGCCAGGTCAAGGTGCAGTAGTCGTTTGTGTTCTCTGGATCACCGTTCCAGAGCGGATCTCCAAGGCGAACCTCGAAGGTAGACTCCTGCTCGTTGTCGCCGATTGTCACCGGTGAGATCTGGCCTGTCAGTTCGTCGAATCCGAACGACATGTGCAGTGCAACCGTGCCCTCGATGACATAGGTCACGACGTCCGGCACCTCGGGTTTGGCGGTGTCTTTCTTTGGGCTGCTGCTCTCCCCGGGCGTACACCCGGCCAGCAGCAAAGCAAAAAAAAGGGGGTTCCAAGCGGAACCCCTCTCAATCATCAACACCAATCAGGCCTAGGAGAAGTTCCAGTAGTACACGGTACCGAACTCATAGAAGCCGTCGGCGAGCGAGCCACCACCATCGGAGATGGAGTAGCGGTCGACGTTGGTATCGAAGTCGATGTTGAAGTCACCATCGATCTCGTAGGCGTTCCAGTAGATGGAGAACTCTGCTTCTGGGAGGCCCCAGTTTGCATCGTCGATCCTGCCACCGATGTAGTTGTCCTCTTCGGCCGGGTCGACGCCAACCTGCGCCATCCAGTCCGTGACTTCGTCGCTGGGATCGCCGCCGATGGCGAGTCCGAAGGGATAGGTGACGCCGAGGTCGGCCGGAGCTCCGCCGAACCACTCGGGGTCGAAGCCCTTGTCGAGGCAGTCGTCGGTGATCGAGGCGCCGTTGCCGCCAGCGGTGAAGCCGAACAGGTAGCCGTCGTCCGTTGCCCAGGTCTCGTTCGTGGCGCCGGTGATGTCGACCCAGACGGTGCAGTAGTTGGCCTGGTCGTTCGGGTCACCCGTGAAGGATGCCGTGCCGAGGCGGATGTAGAACACCGAGTCGATGGCGTTGCCATCATACGTAGCGGAGCGGGTCTGGCCGGAGTCCTCTTCGAATGCGAACCAGCCGCCCAAGAAGAGCGTAGAAGGCTGCAGATAGCCGTCGGTGGTGTAGGTGTCTGTGGTGGTGTCGTCGTCGTCGTCATCGCCCACGATCGGTGTCGTGTCGGCGGGCTCGGGGTCGGATCCGCCGCAAGCGGTGAGTGCGAGTGTAAGGCCGGCGGCGCCGACAGAGAGCATCAAAAGTCGCTTCAGCATCTGGTCTATCTCCTGCAAAGCTCTGGGACGGTCTGATAAGCCGCATCTAGCCCTGGATCGCCTTGTTTGGTGTAAGAAAAACGTCTTGACTGTGTACCCTACAGTCTGTGAATGTCGCGTTTCGTTACGGCAATCCGGAGCTGGTTGCGCGCCGGTGGTAACGCGAGGAGTGCGGCGATGCCTGTATTTGATTTCGACCTCGTGGTGATCGGTGGCGGTTCTGCCGGGGTTCGATGTGGAAGGCGTGCAGCTGACTACGGTGCGCGGGTTGCGCTGTGTGAGGACCGTTCCCTAGGAGGAACCTGCGTGAACGTGGGTTGCGTGCCGAAAAAACTCTTCGCCTACGGCGCTCACTTCGCCCACCACATCGAGGACGCCAGGGGCTTTGGGTGGGCCGTGGACGAGCCGACGCTGGACTGGAGCGCGCTCATCGGGCGCAAGGACACCGAGATCGAGCGGCTCAACGCGGTCTACGCACGCCTGTTGACGCGAGCCGGCGTGGAGTTCGTCCGGGGCCGTGGGGTCGTCACTGGACCTCATGAGGTGACTGTCGGTGACCGGGTCTTCAGCGCCAAGGTGGTCGTGATCGCCACCGGGGGGACGCCCCATATTCCGGCTTTCGCCGGGAACGAGCACGTGCACACCTCAGACGAGATCTTCTCCCTCGAGGAGCGACCCGCTCATGTGCTGATCGCCGGTGGCGGCTACATCGGAGTCGAGTTCGCCTCGATCTTCAACGGCTTTGGCACCGAGGTCGATCTGGTGCATCGCGGCGAGCTCTTCCTGCGCGGCTTCGACAACGACTGCCGGCACGCCGTCGCCAATGAGATGAGGAAAAACGGCGTTCGACTGCACTTCAACTGCGCGCTGCAGGGGGTGCACAAGCGCCCGGACGGCCGCTTCGACGTGGCGCTTACCGACAAGGAGACGATGACCGCGGACCTGGTCATGGCCGCTCTCGGTCGCCGGCCCAACACCGCTGGAATGGGACTCGAGGCTGCTGGAGTGAAGTTGTCGGAGCGCGGCGGCGTGATCGTGGACGCCCAGTTCAGGTCTTCGGTCGACCACATCTACGCCATAGGCGATGTGATCGAGCGGGTCCTGCTCACGCCGGTCGCTCTCGCGGAGGGGGATGTACTGGCGAGAAACCTGTTTGGACCGGGCGAGGCAGTGATGGACTACGCCGGAATCGGGACGGCGGTGTTCTCGAACCCGTGCCTGAGCCAGGTGGGGCTCTCCGAGTCCGAGGCTCGAGCCAAACACGGGAGGATTCGGGTCTACAAGACCCACTTCCGGCCGCTGAAACACACGATGACCGGACGGGACGCCAAGATCTTCATGAAGTTGATCGTCGACGGCTCCACCGATCGGGTCGTCGGTTGCCACATGGTTGGCCCCGACGCCGCCGAGCTCATGCAGGGCCTCGCAATCGCCATGAAGGCCGGGGCAACCAAGGCCCACTTCGACGCTACGATCGGCATCCATCCGACGGCCGCCGAGGAGTTCGTGACCCTGCGTACTCCCGAGCCCGAGTAGACTGTCGCGATGACCCGAGCCCTCCTCGTGATCTTGCTGTGCGGCTGTGCTGACGAGAAGGCCAAGCTCGGAGGGGAAACACCAGGTCCGGTGAACGTCGACGTCTCGACGATCGGGGGCGACATCACGTGGCAGGTGCGCTTCGACGCCGACGCCGAGGCGATCGGACTGGCGGACTGCGACTACTCCAGGCACTACGTGGGCACCGAGGACCGGTCGTCTCCCTGGCTGTGTCCAGAGTGCGAGGTCGTCTTCGTCAACGATGTCGAGATGACCAGCGGGCGCGAATGCTACGACCTCATCTCCGACAACTCCCCCGAGATCCGGGAGTGGCTCGGATACGGCGCCGGCACCTGGTATCGGGGAGGCGCGCTGAACTATCGGCTCTCAAACCAGGGTTCTGTCGACATCCAGGGGTCAGATCTCACAACGACCTACACCTCGGAGGCCTACGAGCATCCCGACGGCGGGACCTTCGAACTCGTTGTGTCGGGAGAGCTGACCCTGGGAGAGGATCGCAGCGACCCATTTCACGGCCTGACGGCGCCGCCGACCTATGACTGTGGCTGGCCGAAGGCGGATCCACGGGAGTTCGAGGGGGAATACGTCTTCGAGGTCGGCAGCATCCTTCCCGATGGCGTGTTCCTGGACCGCTGCGAAGATCCCGTTCGACTCCACGATTTCAAGGGGAACTATCTCGTCATCTCCATCTCGGCGTTGGACTGCCCGCCCTGTCAGGACATGGCCAGCGAGGAGGCGGCCTTCATCGCCATGATGCGGAGTCTCGGCTACTCCGTCGAGGCCATCACCTTGCTGGCACCGACGCTGGCGGCACCTCTGGAGTTCACCAGCAGAAGCACCCTGGCGGCGTGGATCGACGAGTTCGACCTGGAGTCTCCGGTGCTGGCGGATCGCGGCTGGGGCTTTTGGATGAGTGCGGACGCGTTGGGGGACGGCTTTGGCTATCCGACCACCATCACCGTCAGGCCCGATCTGAAGGTCATCGACGTTCGCAGTGGATTTGGAGACTGGACGCCCTGGCAGCAGATCATCGCCGAGGATTGACAGTGCCGACGGCATTCTTGTCGGTGTGCTCGAGCTGGTCGAGCAGGCAGTCGTCCGGAGTCTTGTCGTCCCGGAGGCGCACGAACACCGGCTGGAACAGGATGTCGTCCCTCGTCGCGTAGAGGTAACGGACCTCGGCGACGAGCTGCGCGCCCGATGCCAAGGCCTGGTCGATCTGGGCGCGGGTGTCGTTGGTCGTGCCCGCGAAGACCTTGCCGATCTCTCGGGCTTCCCCGGCGTCGTAGACGGCCATCTGATAGGCGTTGCCGGCGTTGGCGGTGATGAACACGTCGCAGCTCTTCACGAACTTGTACTTCAGCTGTGGCCCCCCCGACGCTGGCCGGCCCGGGCTGTAGGAGGCCCCGGCCCGCTTGAACACGATGCCCTCGGCGCGGATCTCGCGAAGATTGTCGAACAAGGCCCGTTTCTCGGCCTCTTCCATGGCGGTGTCGACCATCTCGATGGGGTTCGGCAGGGCAGCGCAGGCGGCGGCCAGGTATCCGTAGCGCTCGAGGTAAGGCAGGGCTTTCAGATCCTCGCCGGCGTAGCAGAGGATGTCGAAGAGCCAGTAGACCGGGCCGCCGCTTCCTGAGACGAGCTCCCCGTCGACGATCGTTCCCGGGGGGGCGCTGGAGACGGCCTCCATGATCGCTCCGGCCAGCTCGCTGACCTCTCCTTTTCGGTTGGTGGCGGTGACTTTGGTGGGCTCCACATGGGCCAGGATCCGCACGCCGTCGAACTTCTGCTGGGCAATGATGCCCGAGTCCGCGAGGAGCGCTTCGAGCCGGCCCTCGTCAATTGCGTTGAGGAGCTGCGCCTTTGGACCCACCTGGCTCCGGCCACCGACTCCGGCCCTGGTTCCCGAGCCCTGCCCCTGTGGAGGTGCGGTTGCGGCGGGCTGCACGGTCTCGGTGATGGCCTGGTAGCCCTTGTTGGTCTTCTGCCGAACGACCCGGTCGTATGCCTTCTTTGCCTGGGCGAGCGAAACGCTGTTCGCCTTCTTGCCCTGGTTCAGCTTGGCATTTCGTCGACCCCACGCCACCAGCACCGAGTAGACCCCGTCGCTGTCCTCGACGATCTTGGCCTCGTAGACCTTGTCCGAGGTGCCCTCTTGGAAGAACAGGCGAACCGACTCGACAGTCTTCATGTTCAAGACCTGACCCCGTGGAGTGGCCAGGTAGGAAGGGGGCCTTCGGGCGCCGGTAGACTGTTGTTCAAGACCTGACCCCTAGACCCCTAGCCCCTAGAGGTCGTCCATCTTGCACCAGGCTCCGTCGCGGAACTCCCAGACCTCTTCCTCTTGATCGGCGGCGACAAAACACATGGTGCCCTCGGCGACGCCTTCTTCGGGAAGCTCGAGGACGGACTGGACCGGCGGCAGCCACGGCACCTTGGTGATCACGCGGGTGGCGATGTCATCCTCTTCCATCCGGCCTCCAGTCGGAGAGCATACCTGAGGGCCTACTCGAATACCTCGCCGTTCTTGATGACCAGCGCGATGTCGGCGGAGTTGTGCAGGTCGTCGAGGGGATTGCCGTTCAGGATGACGAGATCTGCGAGCTTGCCGACCTCGATGCTGCCGAGGTCCTTTTCGAGCCCCATGTAGCGGGCACCGTTGATTGTACCGGCGCGCAGAGCGTCGTGAGGAGGAAGGGCTCCCGGGCCGCCAAGTGCCCAGAGCTCCCAGTGAACCCCCATTCCTTGCAGCTGCCCGTGAGCGCCCAGGCAGATCAGCGCGCCCTCGGCCCCCATGGCGGCTGCGTCGCGCGCGGTCTGCTGGAAGCGCCAGTCGTCGTCCTGGATCATCATGTTGTGGCGCCACAGCTTCTGATCGAGCTGGCGACGCGGATAGTTCCTGAGCAGCCGCTCGTTATTGAGGGGGTTGTGGTGCTGCAGGAAGTAGTTCTCGCCCGAGATCCCTCCATAGGCGACCAGCAGGGTCTGGGTGTATGCGGTCCCGAAGGTGTCGTCGGTGTGGCTGGCGGCGAAGAACTGGCGCACGTCGGCGTACAGCGGCGCGATGTTCAGGGAGTGTTCGATGGCGTGGAAGCCGTCGGCGATCATGCCCATGTTCATCCACAGATCGCCTCCGCCCTCGGGAACGCAGAGAATCTGCTCCTCGTTGCAGGCCTGCATGTACCACTGGCGGCGCTCCCGCTGGGACTGTTGATAGACCTTCACCGACCGGGCTCCGACCGCCTTCATTCGCCGCACGTGGGCGCGAGCAGCATCCTCGCTCGGGGTCTCGGCGCCGCTGTTGGACAGCGCTCCATACAGGACGCCACCGGTCGAAAAGACGCGTGGACCCTTCATGAATCCGGCTTCCACGAGCTCGGCCTGGGTGAAGACCAGATCGGTGGAGGCGGACGGGTCCTGGACGGTGGTGACTCCGAAGTCCAGGGAGGTCAGGTAGCGCCACTCCTGCTCGGGTAGGACGTCGGCAGAGCTGAAGTGCAGATGGGCGTGCACGTCGATCAGGCCGGGTATCAGCGTCTTTCCGCTCACGTCGATGATGTCGGCGCCCTCGGGAATGTCGCCGCCGATGGAGGTGATTCGGTCCCCGGTGATGACCACGGTGGCGTTCTCGAGCACCTCGTCGCCCTTCATGGAGATGACCCGGCCGCCGGTCAGCGCGATGACTGTGCCGGGAACAGCGCGAGGAACGGTGACCTCGAGGGTGAGGGACTCGATGTCCTCGTTCTCGGTGAGCCTGTCTTTCTCTTCTTCGTCCTTGTCTTTATCCCCTTTGTCTTTGTCCTTTTCGAAGAGGCCGTCGACGGCGAGCCACCGGAAAGTGTTGCCCTCGACCCAGGTGACGGTGCTGCCGTCGGCGCTCCAGTCGAGCCAGTCCCCGACGATCTTGGTGACCACTTCGGTGGGCACGTCGCCGTCAGCCACCGCGACGGTCTTTGGAGAGTAGGCCGGGATGGCCGCGACGTGTAGCTGGTGTCCGTCTCGATAGGCGATATGTCGGAAGTCGGGAGAGATCGCGGCCTCTTCGGCACCGCCGATGGCGAGGTGATCGCGCTTGTCCGCACCGTCGATCTGGATGGAGACCACCACGGTCTTTGTCGGAGTACGGGGCTTGTCGCTCCGGTCCTCCATCCACCAGACTCGCCCGTCGCGCAGATGCAGCTTGGGGGCGCGCTGGGTCGATCCGCGGTTGCCGACGGTGGTGACGACCTGGCTGTTCCAGCTCTTCTTGTCCCGGGTCAGCAGGATCATCTCGTACCAGGCCTCGGAGCCGAGATCCGGACTGTTTCCGCCTCCAGTGCCGCGGAGCACGACGAGCTGATCTCCGTCCTCACTCCATGCTGGGTTCACGACCTGACCTTCTGTCGGGAGAACCTCGGGTTTGCCCTTGCCTGGGGTGATGTGCAGGGCGCCTCCCTCGGTGTCGGACCACGAGACCCAGGCCAGATCCTCTCCGTTCGGACTCCAGCGGGGTGCGTAGCCACTTCCTTCGGAGATACGCTCGATCTCGCCGTCCTTGGTGCGAACCCACAGCGCTCCGAGGGCACTGAAGGCGATGGCGTCTCGGCTGCTGCGGGTGGGCCAGCGCACGACCTTGGCTGCGATCTCGTCGTCGATGGGGATCGGCCAGCGCTCTACGTCGTGCAGTCGCCAGGTGCCCTCGGCGGAGAACGGGATCTCGGCGCGGTCTCCTTCCAGGGTGACTCGCCAGAGCTTTCCATTGGACCAAAGTACAAGATCGCCGTCGTCGGTGAAGTCCATGGTCGGGTAGGTGCCGTGCAGGGCGAACCCCTCCATCAGGTCGCCGGACAGCCAGTCAGCGAGGGTGCGGCGCTTGCCGGTGGGCAGATCGAGGACCTCCAGCAGGGTCTTGGTTCGGTCGCGGGAGATGAAGACCAGTGACCGTCCGTCGGGGGCCAGCAGCGGTCGGCTCGCGCTGCCAGCGCCGCGGGCGACCGGATGCATCTCGGCGGTCTCTCTGTCGTATTGGACGATTCTCCACAGGCCGTTGGTGGGGTTGTGGTTGTACTGGAAGCGGCCGCTGCGAGAGGAGAAGAAGATCGTGTCGGCGTGCACGTCCTGCTCCCCGGCGTGGGGGTGGTTTTCCAAGGTCGTGAGCTGGATGCCCTTGCCGCCTTCGAGGTGGTACTGCCAGAGCTCGGTGACGCCGATGCTGCGGGTATCAACGGTCCGCCTGCGGGCGACGATCCAGTCCCCGGAGGGATCCCAGACCGGCTGGGTGATCCGCGCCACGTCCTCGTCGGTGAAGACCTCACCGGGGCCGTCGCCGTCCACATCCATGATCCACAGCTGCTCGTTCCCGGAGCGGTCGCTGACATAGGCGATGCGGCTGCCGTCCGGGCTGAAGCGGGGCTGTCCGTCCCAGGCGGCGTCGTCGGTGAGTCGTGTCGCTTCGCCGCCCTCGATGGGCAGCGACCAGATGTCGCCGAGCAGGTCGAAGAGGATCGTGTCGCCGTGCACCGAGAGACTCATCCAGGTGCCTTCGGTCAGGGACAGCTCTAGATCGTGGGTGGGTCCGTGCGCGGCGGTCACGTCCCAGCTGTCTTTGTCCTCTTCGGGAGGATCGTCGTCGGCGACTGCGGTGGTGGCGAGGGCCAGGGCTGCGAGAAACCAGGTCAGCTGTGTCATGGCGGCCGACTAACAGACCCTGGAAAACGGTGCCTCTGCTAGGGTGGGGGGACAATGAATGTCACTGAGACGATGCCGCTCGAGCGGTATCTACTGCCCAGCAAACAAGCCGCGACCACCGCCCTCGAGGGGATGGGGGGCGTGGTCCAGCCGCGCCTCGAGATCTCGGTGATGCACGAAGAAATTGGCGGGATCTACCGGCACTTTGCGGTGCTTGGCAACATCTTCTCCCCCTCGTGTACCGCTCCGCCAGAGATCCGCGAGCCCATCGAGGAGATCTTGCTCGAGCCCGACAACGAGGACGTCCGGGCGGAACTCGAGCTCGGAACACGCCAATACACGCCAATGAACAAGAGAATGATCGGCAGCCTGATCGCCGCATTCCAGAGCAGCCGCGTCCATGTGCCCTGGTCGTGGAAGCCGATGAACCTCGATCTTGCATCTCGGGTCTCAAAAACTCACCTCAAAGAGCCGTTCGGGTTCGCAGCTTACTATTCTCAGGTCATCAAGCTTTATGCGAGCAAGAAGTCCCTTCACAAGGGCCTGGTCGAACCAGGACGCCTCTTCTCGCTGGTGGTGGCGGGGGACGTGAAAGGCACCTGGCAGCAAACCCTGAACGACACCATCCTGGATCCCGATGTGGCACTCATCATCGAGGCGAACAGTATCTAGTCTCGGCGAAGAGAAAATTCCCCTTCACCGGTATCTTCATCGAGATCGGGAGTCGGCGCTCGCGGCTCTGGAGAGCGTCGGCGGCGTGCTCCAGAGACGGCTCGATGGCGCGGTGATGCACGAGCAGATCGGGGCTGTCCGAAGGTACTTTGCACTCTTTGGCAACGTGTTCTCGGAGTCGTGCACGGCGCCGGTAGAGATCCTGGAGCCGATCCAGTCCATTCTCCGCGAGCGCGACAACGAGGAGATCCGAGAGCGCCTCGAGCGCGGCGAGCTGCAGTATACGCCGATGAATAAGCGCATGATTCGCTCGCTCGCAGGGGCATTCCAGAGCAGTCGTGTACACATCCCGTGGACCTTCACGCCCATGAACTACGACCTGGCCGCGCGTATCGAGAAGGTGCACCGCCACTTCCCGTATCCGTTCACCACGTTCTATTCGCGAACGGCGATCTTCTACCCGAGCAAGCGCTCGCTGCACGACGGCCTCGTGGAGCCGGGTCGGCTGTTCTCCCTGGTTGTGCAGGGCCAGCTGCAGGGCACCTGGCACCAGCCCATCCACGATGGCATGCTCGATCCGGATGTCGCGCTTCTCATCGAGGCGAACACTGCCTAGAAACTGTAGTAGTCTCCAGGAATGCGGCTGTTGGGCACACCGTGAAATCTGCGATTCTGGCCGTCGTTGCGCTGCTGGCTTGGGTCGGCCCGGCCTTCGCGCAGCCGTCGCCGTCGATCGATCTCGCGTCTGAGGCGGATCTGCACTTCCGCCTCGGGGTGGAGCGGTACCAGAAGCTCGATTATCGGGGCGCGCTCGAGCACCTCCTGGTGTCGAATCGCCTCGCCGAGAACCGCAAGGTGCTGTTCAACATCGCGCGATGCTACGAGGCCATGGGCGAGCCGGCCCTGGCGTGGCGCCACTACACGGACTTCCTCCAGGAGGCCCAACCGTCCGAGGCCCGGGATCAGGCCGAGGAGGCGGTCAACCGATTGACGGCGCAGGTAGCGTTGATCCGATTGGTCACCGATCCGCCCGGGGCCTCGATCTTCGTCGATCGCCGCGACCTGGGCTCGGTGGGCTCGACGCCGCGCACGCTGGCTGTGACACCGGGTGAGCACCTGGTGCTCCTCGAGCTGCCCATGCACGAGGTTGCCGAAGCGCGGGCGAAGGCGCGACTGGCGGAGACAGGCGAAGTGAACGTGGTTTTGAAGCCTGTTCTCGGAGAGGTCGTTGTGACAGGCACGCCAACCGGAGCCCTGCTGATCATCGGCGACGAGGAGGTGGGCCGTCTGCCGGCTACGCTCCACCTACCGCTGGGGCAGCACGCCATCACGGTCGAGGCCCCGGATCACGAATCTATCCGCCGCTTGGTGCTGGTGTCCGACAAAGAGAGCGCGGCACTGCGGGTCGAGCTCGATGCCCGTGTGGGCACGATTGTGGTCCCCGAGTCCCTGGTCGGAGCGCTGATCGAGGTGGGTGGGCAGCCGGCCGGATTTGCCCCGCTTGTCCTGGAAATGCCAGTCGGTGCCTATGATCTCGTAGTATCTGCTGACGGATATCGGCCCGCCGAACTTCAGGTCGAGGTGACCGCTGACACCTCAACTGAGGTCGACGTCGTCCTGGAGTCCCTGCGGGAGGTCACCGCGGCGTCCCGCATCAAAGAAGCCCTCATCGACGCTCCGGCGACCATGGTCGTGCTGACTGCGGAAGACATCCACGCTCGCGGCTACACCGATCTGACGGAGCTCATCGCCGATCTGCCGGGATTCGACATGATCGTCACCAACGGCACCACGCAAATAACGGCGTATCAAAGGGGTTTTCGAACCCCATCCACCCAGCGCACACTGCTGTTGATCGACGGCAAGGTCGACAACCTGCTCTGGAGTCAGGCTGCCGAGATCTCACGGCAGTACCCGATCTCCAACATCGAGAGAGTCGAGGTTCTCTACGGCCCGGCCTCGGCGATCTACGGCCCGAATGCGTTTCTGGGCATCATCAACATCATCACCGCCGACGCTGTCGATCTCGGACCGGGCGAACAGGCGGCTCGCGTGGACCTGCACCTCGGCAGCTACCGCACTCGGGCGGTCGATGCGACGGCCCGCGGCAGGCTCGGAGAGCTCGGCTACAGCGTCACTGGCAGGGTATTCCAGAGCGACGAACCGGACTTCAGCGACGCGTGGGTCTTCACCGACGCCGGGGACTACGGAAACCGGGACTACTGGGGAACAATCCTCGATCTCGACCACAAGAATGTGCCGTTGGGAGAGTACTCCGACCCGACCGACGACATGGCGGTCATGGGCAGGCTCCACGTCCGGGGCTTCGAGATCGGTGGGCACAGCTGGACGACTCGCGAGGGATTTGGTCCCTACTACGCCTCGGACAGGGCACAGCCCGGCGTGCAGTGGAACCTGAGATCGGAGCGGATCTACGGCTCTCACTCCGGTCGGCTCTTCGAAGGATTCACGGCGCGGTCGACCTTCGTGTACAGGACCAGCCGAATCTGGGGAGCCTGGGCTGAGGCCTCGCCGACCGACATCCACAGCGACATCAGCAACGTCAGCTACACCAACTGGAACGCCATCAACCACAGCTGGTATTTCCGTGAACTCGTGGAGTATCAGCTGTCGGAACACCTGGCAGTCAGCGGGGGCATGAAGCTGGAGCGCAAGGAGATGAGCCGCAGCTACGACGTTCCCGGCTACTGGGAGGGCAGCTTCTCGAGCATGCCGGTGGAACCCGAGTCGGCCATCGTCGACAGCCGCAGCGATCTCCCCTATGAGCTGCCTCCGGCTCCGAACGTCGAAATGCCACCGCAAAATTTAGTTATGACAGATGACATCGGCGGGTTCGGCCAGGCCATCTTCGACGTGGCGCCGTTTCGGTTCAACGCCGGGCTTCGCTTCGACTACAACAGCGAATACCTGGGAGTCCTCAACCCTCGGTGCTCGGCGATCTACAAGTTCGGGGAGGATCGAGCGGCTATCAAGGTGCTGTACGGTGAGGCCTTTCAGGAGCCCGCACCTCGCCAGCTGTGGGGAGGATGGGACGGCCGGGCAGCCAACGAGGATCTCGAGCCGGAGAAGGCTCGGAATGTCGAGGTGGTAGGCATGGTGCAGTCGCGGGACGTCCTGTCCGGACTCTCGGTGTTCTACGCCGACTACGACAACGTCATCAAGGAGGAGGCCGAGAATGCCGGCAGCCGGAGCGTGTTCGGTATCGAGGTGCGAAACCGGACCAAGTGGACCAACCTGGCTGACCTCTCGACGTGGTTCTACTACACCTACAACCACGCAGTGAGCAGCATCACCTACAACCACAACCGGGAAAAATGGGTCGAGGCGCCTGGCACGGTGCTCGGCGACATCGCGCCTCACAAGGTCAATCTCGGTGCCGATCTTCCCCTGCCGGATCCCCTCGCACTACATCTGAGCGGCAACTGGGTCAGCGCCCGCAAGCTGTACCCCCGCAATCCTCTGCGCGCGCAGGGGCTGCCGCTGCCGCCGTACTTCCTGCTCAATGGGACGATTCAGGCCAACTTTGACCACCTGGACCTCGGCGTCAAGGTGCGAAACGTACTCGGCGCCGACTACGTGCATCCCGGCGTCGAGAGCGCGAGTGCGGGCAACGATCGCAGCGGACGCAGCCTTGGCTACCACAACTCCGTACTTCCCCAGGCCGGTCGGTCGGTCCTTGGCACCGTGCGCGTCGAATTCTGACCTACCGTTCGATGAAGATCGGCTCGGGCTCGGGAATTGGCGTCGGTTCGCGAACGGGTATCGCCTCGAGAAGCAGATGCCGATCGAGATCTCTTTCGGTGTCCTCTACGCGGAATGGGGCGTCCTCGTGCCCTTCCAGTCGGAGTTCGAACTGTCGGTCGACTCCCTTCTCGAGATCCAAGGCAAGAGGCGTGACCCCGTGGTTCCGGTTGCCCTCCCAGACCTCGGCGCCGCTGGGCTCAGTCGTGATGTTGAGCTGGGGAAGCGTGGGAGCGGGCACTTCGACGACCACCGGCTCAGGTGTGGTTGTCTCTTGACGTTGCGGCCACAGCTGGACTGCGAGCACTAGGGCGATGACGACGCCAACGACCGCGAGACCCGCCAGAATCCCCGATCGGGAAGACTCCGCTCTAGGCTTGTCGGGGACCGAGGGCATCGGCACTTCGGCAGTCGTGAAGCCCAGATCCTCGCCGAGCCCGCCCGGCGGAATGACGTCACGGATGGCTCGCATGAGCTCATCCGCGCTCTGAAACCGGTCCTCGGGTGACTTCTCGAGGCAGCGGCGAACCACGGATTCGACGTCGCTCGGGATGATGATCTCCGGATTCATCACATAGAAACTCGGAACCCGCGCGTTGACGTGGGCGACCATCGTCGCGAAGGAGTTGTTGCCCTTGAACGGTGGTTTTCCCATGAGCATTTCGAACAGGATGACGCCCAGGCAGTAGAAGTCGACGCGGCAGTCGACCTCTCCACCTTCGATCTGCTCGGGCGACATGTAGCCCGGGGAGCCGATCAGCACGCCGAGCTTGGACAGTGTCTGGCCGTCAGAGAACGCCGGCTGTTGTTCCTCGGCGATGGACATCGACCCGGTGGTCTCGACGTCGACGATCTTGGCGAGGCCGAAGTCGAGGACCTTCACCACGTCTCGACCTTGACGGCGCAGGTCGACCATCACGTTGGAAGGCTTCAGATCCCGATGGATGACGCCCAGCGCGTGGGCCTCTCGCAGGGACATTGCGATGCAGTAGACGATGCGCAGTGCTCGGGCGATATCGACAGGGCCGCGGCGGACGATGGCGCGCAGGGTCTGGCCGCGGACGCGTTCCATGACGATGAACAAGGTGTTGTCGGCGTCATCGAGCTGCCCATAGTCGAACATGGTCACGGTGTTTGGGTGCTCGAGGCGCGCATAGGTCGCCGCCTCGCGCAAGAAGCGTCTCTTGTAGTCGTCGTTGACGGCCATACTGACGTGGCTGGGCTCGAGGATTTTCACCGCGACCCGGCGTCCTAACGGCAGCTGCGAGGCCTCGTAGACCCGCCCCATGCCTCCTTTGGCGATGAGTGAATGGATCTCGTACTTGTCCGCGATGACTTGGCCGATATACCGATCGGGCGAGTCACGAACCGGCTCATCGCCACCAACAGAAGGGCCAGCTTCACTCATCACATTCGATCATACCGCAGGGGGACCGCCAACGTTTGGCGGCCCGGCGTGTCGCGGCCGGATCAACTCCGATGCGTGGCCAAAAGCGGGAGCAGACCAGTGAGCGTGTCTAGAGCTCGCGCAACAGGCGGTTGAACGTCGCGCTTGGACGCATGGCCTTGGTCGCGAGTTCGAGGTCGGGCTGGTAGTAGCCGCCAATGTCCATGGGTGTGCCCTGGGCGGCGAGCAGCTCGGACGTGATGGTCGCCTCGTCGTTCTCCAGCTTCGCTGCGAAGTCTGCGAAGCGCGTTGCGAGCTCGGGGAGGTCAGTCTGGGTGGCCATGGCGCGCGCCCAGTACATCGTCAGGTAGAACTGGCTGCCGCGGTTGTCGATCTCGTTGACCTTGCGGGAGGGGGACTTGGCGGTGAGCAGGTACTGGGTGGTGGCGTCGTTGAGCGTTGCCCCCAGGACCCTGGCCTGGGCGTTGTCGTAGCGCTCCCCAAGGTGGTTGAAGGACTCCGCGAGGGCTAGAAACTCTCCGAGGGAATCCCAGCGAAGATGGCCCTCTTTCTCGAATTGCTGCACGTGCTTTGGCGCCGAGCCGCCGGCACCGGTCTCGAACAGGCCGCCGCCATTCATGAGCGGCACGATGGAGAGCATCTTGGCGCTGGTTCCCACCTCGAGGATTGGGAAGAGGTCGGTCAGGAAGTCGCGCAGCACGTTGCCGGTGACCGAGATCGTGTCCTTGCCCTGGCGGATCCGGTCCACGGAGAGCTGGGTGGCCTCGACGGGGGACAGCGTGTGGAACTCGAGGCCGTCGGTGTCGTGCTCGGGCAGATAGGCCTCGACCTTCTTGATGAGCTGGGCATCGTGGGCGCGGTCGGCGTCCAGCCAGAACACCGCCGGCGTTCCGGAGGCCCGTGCGCGGGTCACAGCCAGCTTCACCCAGTCGCGGATCGGGGCGTCTTTGACCTGGCATGCCCGCCAGATGTCCCCGACTTCGACATCGTGGCTCATGAGCGTCTTGCCCGAGGAATCGACGATTCGCATGGTTCCGTCTGCGGCCATCTCGAAGGTCTTGTCGTGGGAGCCGTACTCTTCGGCTTTCTGGGCCATGAGGCCGACGTTCGGCACGCTGCCCATGGTGGTCGGGTCGTAGGCGCCGTGGGCCTTGCAGTCGTCGATCACCGCTTGGTAGACGCCGGCGTAGCTGCTGTCGGGGATCACGGCCTTGGTGTCGTGCATGTCTCCAGCCGCCGTCCACATCTGGCCAGAGGTGCGCAGCATGGCCGGCATCGAGGCATCGATGATGATATCGCTCGGCACATGCAGGTTGGTGATGCCCTTGTCGGAGTTCACCATTGCCAAGGGAGGACCTGCATCGTAGACTGCTTGAAGATCGGCTTCGACGGCGGCACGCCGCTCGGCGGAGAGCTCTCCGAGCTTGCCGGTCAGATCGCCAAAGCCATTGTTGAAGTCGGCGCCGAGCTCGCCGATCAGCGCTGCGTTCTTCGAGATCAGGTCCTTGAAATAGACCTGGACCGCGTGTCCGAAGATGAGCGGGTCGGAGACCTTCATCATCGTCGCCTTCATGTGCAGGGAGAACAGGACACCGGACTTCCGGGCGTCGGCGACCTGCTCCTCGAGGAAGGCGACCAGATGGCGCTTGCTCATCACCGTGCCGTCGATGATCTCACCGGCGAGAAGGGGAAGGTTGTCTTTGAGCACGGTGACCGTGCCATCGTTCGCGACGTGCTCGATCCGCACCAATGTGGCCTCGGAGATCGTCACCGACTGCTCGTTGGAGCGGAAGTCGCCAGCACTCATGGTTGCGACGTGGGTCTTGGAGTCCTTGGACCAGACGCCCATGGGGTGGGGGTTCTGCCTGGCGTATTCCTTGACGGCTCCCGGGGCGCGGCGATCGGAGTTGCCCTCGCGGAGGACCGGGTTCACTGCGCTTCCCTTCACCTTGTTGAAGCGGGCCGCGAGGTCGCGCTCGGCCTCGGTCTCGGGCTCTTCGGGGTAGTCGGGCACCGCAAAGCCGTTGGCCTGGAGCTCGGCAACGCAAGCTTTGATCTGGGGAATCGAGGCGCTGATGTTCGGCAGCTTGATGATATTGGCCTCTGGTTTCTTCGCCAGCTGACCCAGCTCGGAGAGCGCATCGCTCACCCGCTGCTCGGCGGTGAGTCCTTCGGGGAAGTTGGCCAAGATTCGGCCGGCCAGGGAGATGTCCGGGCTCTCGACGATGACGCCGGCGGGACCTGCAAAGGCCTGGATGACCGGGAGGAATGCATAGGTCGCCAGAGCGGGGCCTTCATCGGTCTTGGTGTACATGATCTTCGCGGTCTGGTCCATCTTCAGCACCTTCTTGGGCGAGTACGCCTGTGTTTAAAGGCCCCTGGATAGTCGCTCCCGCGTCTGCGGACAATAGGTCTTCCTGGGCTAGCTGGCACACGCCACGATCGCCGCATCCATCAGCATCGCCGTTGTGAAGGGTTTGGGCAGCCAGATCGCTCCCATTGCGCCGCATTCCGTGTCCTGCACGCCTTCTTCGCCGGAGGTCACAACGACGGGCATGCCGGATTCGACAAGATCGTTCACCAGGTGGGTCCCGGATAATCCTGGCATGTCTCGATCGGTGATCACCACGTCGAAGCTCGCGCCGGCGCCGATGAGGGCAAGGGCCTGGGCGGCGTCGGGCAGAGCGACGATCTCCCAGCGAACAGACTCCAGTGCTCTCGTCACCTGGCGTCGAACCAGGTCATTGCCTTCCACGATGAGGACCCGCAGCCCGGTCGGCGCGGATCGGACCATGATTGGGGTGGCGTCATCCACAACGGTTGCCTTCAGCAGGGGAAGCTCGATCCGGAACGTCGTGCCCACGCCACGCTCGCTCGTGATCTCGATGCTCCCACCGAGCCGGAGAACGATGTCGTGCACCGTTGCCAGGCCGAGGCCCGTTCCCTTCGCTTTCGTCGTGAAGAATGGCTGGAACGCTCGGCGCTGGCATGTCTTGCCCATGCCAAATCCATCGTCCTGGACTTCCAACGACGCAGTGTCACCATTGCCGCTCAAACGCACCTCGATCCTGCCCTTCTCGGCCATGGCGTCCCGGGCGTTGATGATGAGATTGAGCAGGAGTTGCTCGATTTCGACGCGGTCCGCGGACACCCAGATGTCTCGATCGGGGAAGTCCAACACCAGCTCCACTTCCCCTGGCAGAACTCTGCGCGCCAAGGTGGCGAGCTTGCGAATCGTCCCGTTCAGATCGACGGTAGACGGCTCGTCGTCGGATGGCGCCACGGTAGTCAAGAGACTGCGTGTCAGTAGCGCTGCGCGATCGCTGGCGTCTTGAAGGTCTCGCAGCGCGACGCGACCGGGGTTGGAGAGGGGCTCGTCGGCCAGCACCACGGGGGTCGCCGAGACCACAGTGAGAAGGTTGTTGAGGTCGTGAGCTACTCCAGCTGTCAGTTGCCCGACTACCTCCAGCCTCTGTGACTCGAGCGCCCTCCGGTTCTCGGTCTCCCGGTCCAAGCTGGCCCGTACGAGGGTGGCGGTGGTGCACAGGAAGTCGCGCTCGCCATCTTCCAAGGCGTTCGGACGATCGTCCACAACGACGAGCAAAGCGGGCGTACTTCCGCCCAATGCCCAGACCAGACCCCGCTCTCCACCGAGCTGGGCGATGAGTTCTTTGCCCGCCGGCTCCGCCTCAGGTCTCTGTGGGGTCGAGTCGAGGAAGACTGCCTCGCCGATCCTTCGTCGTACGCCCGATGCGCCGATGACCCGCCACTGGAAGTTTCCCATCTCAACCGCGACTGCGGCGCCGAGCACATCCAGGTTGGAGGTGATGGCCGCACAGGCGAGGCCGGCCGCCCGAGTTGCGTTCGGGGCATCGACAATCTTGGCGCCCAAGACGCGCAGGACGTGGGCTTGATCCTCGCGGCGCTCGGCGAGGTGCCTCGCGTCAGTCGCAGCCTCGAATGCCCTTTTTCGCTCCCGTAGAGCCAGGTAGAAGAGGACGGCAGCGAGGACCAGGCTGGCGTTCACAGCTATCATTCCGTTGGTGTCGTTGACCGTGCCCACGGGCTCTGGCAAGCCCCCAAGCGCCTCGAGTCCCATCACCCCACAGGCCGCAAGTGCGGAGGCGGCCGCGAAGCCGATGGCATGCCGCGACCCAAGCGTAGCCCCAGCAATCATGATCGAGACGATCCAGGCCGTTCCATTATGCGCTGACAACCCGCCGAAGAAGAGCACTATAGCCGTGACCAGACACCAGAAGGTCACCGACACCACCCAAGCCGCTGCTCGCCCCTGTCCCAGCCACCGCAGGAACTCGGCCACCGCGAGACCGACCATTGGTGGGATGTAGACGGCGGCGGTCAGTCGCAAGTCGTTGTGGGAATCGAGTACGGCGAGCAACACCACGATCGCGATGGTTGCCAGCAGCACTCGGATGATCGTGCCCGTGACGGCCGCCAGGCTGTCCCGATCGATTCGCGCGGTCTCCGACTCACCCATGCCATACCTCTAATACATACAAATAATCATAAATCTCCTAAAATCCACAACAACCCTGACGTTGGAATGCGGTAAACGCGGGCCATAGTGGGATCCGCGAAGGGAATTTTTACATTTGGGCGTGAGATCGTTTGCAGGAGAATCGCGCGTTTTCCATCGATGTCAGCTCGAGAGCGCCGGTCTGCAGAGCGCCATATGTGTCTCAGGGAGGTTCGATGCAGGCTGGAACAGTGGGTGCCTGGACACCAGAGGCCGCAAGGGAATCGACGTGCCCGACCGTCGCAGGCTCCGGTTGTGCCCCTCGAACCTTCACTTTAAGTGACGCACTTCGTGCGCCACACCTGAAATAATTCTGACCCGTTCGCTGCACAAGTACCGTCTAAACTGCGTTTAGACGGTACGTTGTGGTCGACCGGGCGCAGAATTCGCCGGCCGTTGGCTTCCCGCATGGACGGGAAACGACCCAGAGCTCTTGGTGAGCTTCTACACCGAAGACGCCGTCTACCTCGACCCTGTGGTGCCGGGTGGGATCCGAGGCCGCGACGCCCTCCTGGCTTATTTCCGGAGGTTGCTAGCGAAGAATCCCTCCTGGGTGTGGACCCAGCGCGAGGCCGTTCCTATGCAGGACGGCTTCGTCAACCTCTGGCACGCCGTCATTCCCGTGGGCGACGGAGAGAAGCATTGCGATGGGGTCTGCCTCGTCTTCCTGCGCGGCGACCGCATCTATCGCAATGAGGTCTACTTCGATCGGACCGGGGTCTTCACGAAGTAG
>PJEL010000395.1_pt1 | contig 51824 bp, 38 predicted proteins | sample 1853271 | NCBI WGS metagenome assembly PJEL01 (sample SAMN08108733, study PRJNA415343) | Invertebrate metagenome, whole genome shotgun sequencing project. | host: Globobulimina | place: Sweden: Gullmar Fjord | collected 2015-08
TTGTTGGAAGTGGCTGGGGGTGGATGGGAAGAGGTTCTCTGGTTGAAGGAGGCCATAAATGTGTATGGCGATGGCACAGTCTCTGCAGTGATGTATAGTATCAGCTTGTCTATGTCCACCTACCTCTACCCATATACATTGTTTATAAATGGGATTGTTACAACTTGTACATTTTATTTTTTAATAGTAAAGAACCAAACGAAACCACCACAGAAAGGGAGAGAGATCTTTCCAAAGACGAAATCTCTCGAGATGGTATACCATTTACAAGTAAGTAATTACTACTTGAAACAAGAAGACGACTTGACTAGTATGGATCTATTCGTATAGGGTGGTGGTGGTGGTGATGAGAGTTTCAATCTTTTTTACATACATCTTTCTTACATACAAGACTAGTAGTTTGTAGATCTATCATCCACACACACACATGTTGTCTGCGAATGGAATGTCAAATCATGAACGTTACATGATAAACTCAGACCACCAACAACAATGTCTTTCACGGGGGTGGGTTCTCATGCCGATGTTCCTACATTTTTTGAATTAATAGCAGCAGATAGGTTGGTAACGACTCTTCAAGATGCGATATCGTACGGGTTGTCTGTCTATGGTCAGAGGTCTGACCTGTGTCGGAGACTCCTGGAACGGGAGGATGAAGTATTCTTTCTGGTACGTCTGATGTTGGAGAGAGTGTCTCTGAGGACACATGGGGCTTCATTTGCAGAGGCGGTGTATGGATTGCGTAGGGTTCCTGTGGGTGAGTCTCTGTTGTTGTCACCATCTCAGAAGAGGTTGTCTCTGATGCTCCTGACTCTGCAGCCTTTTCTCAAAGGTACACTCATGAAACTATACAAACGAACGATGCAACAAAACACGCGTAGAAGAACTACCTGTAGTAGAGGGATGGAGTCTCTGTATTCTGCTCTCAGGGTGGGCTTTCAAAAGGCATGTCCTCTGTGGTATACGTCAGCCGAGGCCCTGGACCTGGGATACAAGCTATTCTATCTTCTCGGTATGACACCGTATTATTCCCCTGGACTTCACATGCTTGGTATACGGATAGCTCGGATATCACCCCAAGACCACGCCAGGATTCTCAGAGAGAAGATACAGCACCGTCAGGCACGACTGCGTGCAGTGTCAAGGCACCATCATGGCAGGGGATGGCTATCCAGTGTTGTATCTCATATAAAGACACGCTACCTACAGACTCGGTATTATGTGAATGATCATGCAACCACGGGACTTGTTCTCTTGGTATTTGGATTCAAACTGGTCGAATGGTGGTACACATCTGCACAAGAGAGAATGCATGGGAGCATGGGTACAAAAAACATGCCCATTCCCCCACCTCCACCTCAGATACCACCACAGGGTGGCATGTATACTCTTCCAAAAGAAACGCACATCTGTGCTATATGTAGAAAGACAAGGGTGAATCCAACAATGGTATCAAAGACAGGATATGTATTTTGTTATCCCTGTGTCTTTCGACATGTACAAGAGCATGGCTCATGTCCAGTGACTGGCACCTGTCCCATCAGCATGTCTGACCTTTGCAGACTCTTTCAAGAAGAAGACAATGATGATTGTATGTAATACATACAATGTAATACTACTACTGTATATGTACTAGGTAGTTCATTCTACTGGGATGGTGCATGGTGTTGACTACTCGTAGCAGCAGCATGATACTGTACTAGATAGATATGCATGATGACGGATGATCAACAGGATCAGAAGAAATATCTAGTATCGAGTCATAGATTTCGTCAATCGGAGAAACGGTATCAGAGGAGGATCAAAGAGGTGTTTACATTCAGGTACGACGACATGTCCATGGTTTCACCACTCCAAGGACCAAAAGGTCCTGGATCGTCTCCATAGACTATTTTTTAAATGGGGATGTTACATATTGTATTGTAGAAAGGGGAATAGACGGAAATCATGCGGGTCGGTGGAGGAAAGGGTGGATTTGACAGAGGTTGTTGACCTGGAGAATGGTGTCTATCCGGAATCCTGGGGAGAGGTGACACAGGTCTGCCTGGATGATGTACATCATCAGATGTATGTGTTTGCGAGGCATCCTGGATTGTATATACTCAGGGGTGTCATGCCAGATGATCTTGCGTATAGACTTGCAGAGGACTGTTGTACCAAGACATTGCTGCGTCCTCCAGCAACAACGAATTATAATAAATCACATGGAATACAGATATCAGGACTCTGGGAAGCTGTACATGATGACTTGAATCTCTCGACGACGATAGATTCTTCTCGGAACCAGGATGCCCTGCCTGTTTCCACATGGGATGCCAATGCATGTGGGCCAGCGGCAAAGGATCTCCTACAGAATCTTCGTTGGACCTCCATTGGCCCAGTGTATGATTGGACGCAACGTAGATATAGAATAGAAGACAATCATGTGCCTCTTCCCGAGTATCTGTACACGTTTTCAACAGATATTTGGTCAAAAGTATCTGACCGTGTCAAGGGGCCTGCTCATCCATACACGCCGAATGCAGCTCTCATCAATTATTATAGGGAGGGGGATAAACTATGTGGTCATAAAGACGATGCTGAGATTGATCAGACGAAACCATTGGTCAGTATTAGCCTGGGATGCCCTGCCATCTTCCTCATGGGTGGTCAAGAGAAGGATATTGAGCCCACTCCAATACTCCTGAGGCATGGTGATGTTGTCATCTTGAGTGGTGACGCGCGTCAGTCATATCATGGAGTACCTAGAATATTTCCATCTGTGAGGAAATACCCCCTTGAAGGAGCAGAAAAAGCATGGGGACCTTGTCCTGTGGACTTGCCAGCAGAACCCACTGCTATTCAAAACATGTTGCAGACGTGTCGATTGAATGTATCCATACGGCAGGTATAAATTATTATACATGTAAATATATATATTATACTTTATGTAGTAGTATCAGTCATAGGACTCTATCTACTATGTACTTGTTTCTAGTCATACGAAGAGCTCTACGTCAACGTCCCATTCGAATGTGGTTGCGTTCACAAATAGACCTCATTTCATGGTAGTCGTTGTAACACTGAATACAATGATGCCGTGTTCATCCTGAAACAATCTTTATAATGCCGAGAACCCAACGATCCAAATCCAAAAAGGGAGGAGCTTTTGTAGTCTCTCCTTGGATGGGGAAGGAAGAGTACAGTGGTGCTGAGATGAATGAAAATGCATGTCATAGAGTCGTGGAATGTTCGTATTTATTGGCAGTAGGATCACAGGAGCATCATGCTGACAAGGGTCTAGAGTGTCATCCACCTGATATGGCTGTTGAAGTTCCCCTCTCACCAGTTGAAGACAGATATACGACCGTGGATGATTGTAGCAGTCCGCGAGAGTACTATTGTCCTCCTACATTCGATGATGTTCAATGTGTCATTTGCTTCAAGTATGATGGATGTTTGATGGCACGTGTGGGAGGAGGACATAATCTTGGTATATCTGGCAAGGTGTTTGATATATCAGATGTTGACTGTACAATGGATTCCTCAGCACGTGCCGTGATTCTCCGTTTGCACGGCATCGATAGTGCATGCTCTCGTATGTATCCTGTATGGGTTTTGGCAGGGAGCTCGGGTGGAGATGCCATGTGTCTCAAGGCACCAATGGATAGTCTAGTAGACCACAATGTACTGGGATCATTGGTTCTTGATGGCAAGGTCGACCTGGAATTGGAATTTGCATGTGCTACGATTATCAACTGCGAGGTTGCAGAAACATCTCAACGTGCTGTGGAGTCACAACTCTCGGATGCCATCCAGGATGAGGACATGCGTACATGGGCTGTACATGAAATGACAACATCATCTCACATAAATGTTGGAACCCTGACTCTCTCGGGTAGTACAAACAGATCATGAATAAAATCAATATAATGCATCCATTATTGTAGACGTTTTGAAACATCCTCGGTGATATCTAGACTTTGTGGTTCATCATACAATCGTTTCAGAGCCCTCTCTGCCGTATTGGGTGCAGCCAGTTTCGTCGAGTCTTCTTCCAATGAACCTATGATTTTATGCATTTTGTCATATACATCTTCTAGCCTTGCCTTTAGTCCAGGCATTCGCGCAGCAGCATCAGCAAGAATTCGTTTCAGTTCCTCAGGATCAACATTGATTCCTCCTGGCATCTCTGGAGGTGGGACATCTGTGTCGGGCTCGTCCAATGACGGTAGTTTTTCTAATATGTTCTTCTTTACTTTCTCCTCAATAGCAGTCTGCATTTCTACCCGTATCTTTTGCACCCTGTTGGAAGCCTCCTGCACAGCATCTTCTAGTTTGGCCACCTCTGGATCAAAGGGAGGAGGAGAGAGGGGTGCTAAAAGGGGAGATCCTTCTGGCATATGCTCTTCTCCGTCTTCACTATATCCTACGAATTGTTTCACCATGCGGAATACTTCGACCTGCAGAATACTCACAGTGGTTTGATCATGGTACCAACCTAGTCTTGCTATATAATCATACATCACACGTACTGTCGATGCTTCCAATTTTTCAATTGATTCTGGTCCATATGAAGAACCTTGTGTCTGCATATAACGATCATACGTTGTATCATTGATTGACAAGACGAGACCTTGAAAAACCGTTGGACGGATACATACAGGTAGGGTTGGAATGGATATACACGCACTTCGATAAAATGTTGCATCACATCATTTAGTATTTGCCCCAACATGAGCATATCTTCTCTACTTTGTAACTGCTGCCTGTCAAAGAGAGCAGCAGTTGATGCCATTGTTGTTGACGTTTTGTGTTTTCTGTCTTGTTCGGTATGAGACAACTGGAGAGTAGAATTTATCAAAAATGTATTTTTGAATTTTATATTTGAATAGGAATATCCGAGTGGATTGACCACAGATACGAACATTACAATTTTTTTCAACCGTTTCTTTTTAAAAAGAAAATTTTCTTCTTCTTTTTTTGAATTCAAAATTGCTTTCGAAAGCAAGCCTTGCCTTGCTCTTCGAAGAGAATGCTGTAAGATCGTATACGAGCTTGCATGGTGCAAGTATAGCATCTTGTATGCATAGACACACAGATAGTTTGTAACCCAATCCAGAGGGAGAGAGAGAGAGAGAGAGAAAAGGCATGAAATACTGATAACAGTATTTATATACTACCCATATATGGGGCAAGGTGGAAGAATATCGTGCATCAATATTTGATTTTACAATACAATACAATCACAATTCATGTGTGACCTTTGACCAGTGGATACGACTCGGATATACCTTGGAATATGGCTGTTTGATTGTACATATCATTCTTAGGAGAAATCAGTCCCCAGTTTCAACCCATTCAAATAGTTCAACAATCCCGAGTCTTCAATCTCACCGTGAGAGGGGCCATCATTATCTGTATCGCCTTCCAATATGCCACCACTATTTTGGTCAATCTTTGATACACTTTCGAAGAATCCATACTGAGTTGCATCAAACAACGAGTCTTTTGCTTCAGAAATCTGTGTTACTTCAGTCTTGCTTGCAACAGCTGCAGTTGTTGATGATTCGATGAGTTGATCCAAAAGGCTATCCGAAGAGTCATCATCTGCAACACTTGTTCCTTTTGATTTGGGTGATTTCTGCATTGTGGATCCCACATGCAATGGTAAAGATCCTGTTGAGGCAGCACCTGCAGACCAAGCTGGTGAGCTTGGGGTTGGAGCAGAGAGGTTACCAAAAGACCCACTCCTTGCTCTCTCAAGCCTTGTGTTTTGTGGTACAGATACATGTGGTGCCCGAGGAACTGATGGAATCGACGGGGAGGCGTTGTGGGAGGAAGCATTGGGAATGAAAGTATGAAGTTCAGTCTCAATGCGATAGGACTCCAAGACAATGCGGACATCAGATGCACTCAAGCCCCCCAGTAAACCAGCATTTACAGCCCCCTCTACTGTAATTCCAAGGTGATAGAGAGTTTTCCCAATGTCTCGAAGCGTTTCAACGGGATTTGTGATTCCATCCTGGCGGAGACCTGTAACAGCAGCAGCAGGTCTTACAGGAGCAGGGGCAGCACCATGCTGACGGTACATACCAGGTTCAGGGGCTGTTTTTCTTGTAGGAACATGGTATTGCTGGCCATTCGAAGACACTCCTCCACGATAACCGCCCATTGGCTGCGCCTGAAGTCCTGGCCTGGCCCATGGTGTGGCACCATCAGCATGATAATGACTTGGCGCATACCGAGGGTCAGCAGTGGGACCATAGTGATTTTGACGTGCCAGGTTCTGCTGCTGTTGTACTGCCAAGACAGCGTCTATGTGCGCCTGGTTCCTGCGTGCCTGCATACTTGGATTTGCTCCAGCAGCAGCCATGGAAAGTCTCTCATGATACGTCCGAGATAGATGATCGTGATCAGGTATCTGGTATCGCTGATGATTCACATGCTGAGGGAGTTGATACGGTCCAGCTCCATGTATATCATTTGAGGCGTATGGCTGCTGAAAATGCTGACCTTGCTGTTGGCGAATATATTGCTGCAAGATTTGTTGTTCAATCAACGTCAACTGTTTCCCATTGAGATAATCTTGAATAATTCTCTGCAACGCTGCCGCCTGCTGTATCTTCTGCTGCTGCTGTTGCAGCAATGTCTGCTGTTGCATCATTGCATGCCATGCTGCTCTCCTGGAATCAGTCATATCACCATTCCCAGAAACCATTGACGTTGTTCTTCCTCCCTTATTAACCGTCGCCCATTCCTGCAAGCCAGCAATAGTTTTCAAAGCAGCTTGCTTCTTCTCATCTTGATTCATTCTTTCCCTAAAATTGCCTGTGAACGCATTTCCCTGGTCCAACCCTGTTTGGGCCTTGTCCACGAGGGATGGGATTTCAATATCATCAGACCACAAACTTGTTGGAAGAGTTCCAATTAAATCTGCTTCAAGACCAGAGGGATCAACATGATATTCGCCGGCATGCTGGCATCCTTCATGCAGACCACCAGCTCCAAGACCATCAAAAGATGATCCATCTTCTTCTCTCACATGCATTGTTCCTTGCGTATAAGCTTCAATGATACGTAACAATACTTCAGAATAGTTGTAGTATCGGAATCAAATGTATACAATATCGTTTACAGTGAGCTCTTTCTGTAGCTCACGTGAATGTAGGTTCTACCTTTCGTTCTTTTACTGTATATATATATCGTTGCGCCTCTTGGCTACTCTGCAAACTCTCTTAATGTACAGTGCTCAAGAGTAAATGAAATAAGTTTTCGATTCGTAATAGTACGTTGCTCCAATACTGCCACCCGGCTGGTGTTTGGAGGCAAATACAGTATATGTCGTTCTTTCTTGGATTGTTTCTTCTTCTTTTTTCCAGACGCTGACCCTCGGGGATGCTATTATATATTACTCACTCAATCGTTTGCATGCCCCACGCACGCTACAAAAAAAACCCTTCTTACAACCAGAAACTGTCCTGTGACCACTCCACGATTATTTCTTGTATCTTACTTCCAAACGCTCGGCACCTGCATATGTACTCGGAGTTAGTCAACCAGCATTAATCGTCGTCCTTGGTGCAATTTTCACCGCCAACGCGTGACAAGCAGTAGCCTTGTCCAATCTAGGACGGGACTTCCAGGAAGGAAGCTGTTGCAAGGGAGACTGAGGGGTGACAGAAATACACCTCAAGAATACGCGAGATCGAGTATAGCCCTGGTTGCACATCCAAACGCAACAAGTATATAATCAATTGATAATTCACACACCTAGCGTTGAAACACGTACACCAAAAACCAGTACAGAACAAGTCAATATAACAACCGGATAACGTCCTCAATTCTGTCGACGGAAAAGCAAACAGAGAGAGGATGCGTGCGTGCTCATCGTGTAGCTGACAAAACAAATGATTGTTATTCCTGTGAGGATTATTCAACAAAAGTAACGTCGTGATATAAACCTGAGGCTCATCACTTGAGCCATGGGTGCTTCCTATAAGGCAGTACAGATATCCCATCAAACGACCATGTTGATGGGCAGGAACTATATGCTTCAGATGTTGATGGTCTCGTGAATGGAGTCATTTCTACGTTTTGACTTGATTGACACGCAAACCCAAAGTTTGGTCAACTGGGTGATTTCAAAAGTTTGGAAATGTTCACGTCAAGAGCATTCTACATGGCTCGACAGGGACAGTCCTTGACACGTTACAGTATCTACCCTGGTACTTCCAAACACTGGAGCAAGTTTGGAAGGTCACACGTTGATAGATGATGGCCGTTCGTGTAGCAAGATTTCTGTCTAGATACAGGAATCATAGTAGTGGTGGGGCAGATTGGAGTACAGTAAAGAGGCCAGTTCTGCTTGGTACTCTAGCATATGATGGCACCATGGTGGCTGGCCTGGCCAATCGCCAACCACGGATGGTGAGTGGCACAGCACTGTCTCGTGATGATGGAATGTATCCTGATGAGAGCAGTCGGAATACTAGGGTCAATCAGCAATCGAAACGGCCCCCCATGTTTCTGTATGGAAGCCATGGGGAAGAAGGAGTCAAAACAACATTGTCTCTTCAAAAGGTTCATTCAGGAGACAGGGTCATGTTGAACGGTGATGAATCTCGACATGCACGCACAGTCCTTCGGCTCGCTGATGGAAGTGAGGTTCAACTTTGTGATGGGAATGGAGTGGTAGTGGGTGGACTGGTGGAATTTGATACTGTAGCTGAAGGGAATGGGATGAGAGGAAAGAGGAAAAGCAGGGGGAAAAGCTCATCTGGACCCCAGCCAGTGTATATTCGTATAGTTGGTGATCCCAAAGTTCACACAAGGACCCTAATACAATGGCATGTTGCTGTGGCGTGTGGATCTCTTAAAGGTGGCAGGTCTGACTGGCTCATTGAAAAGTGTGCAGAGCTTGGTGCATGCCGATTGACACCTCTACTAACTGAACGCTCTCCAGATATAAAGAGAGAGGCGGAGAGATGGGAGCGGTTGACGGTGTCTGTGATGAAACAGTCATTGCAGCCTTTTAAAATGGAGATATGTGCACCATGCCAACTTGGTGTATTCCTAGAGTCGCAGTCCTTGGGCAGTGGTTCACAAGCATTTGTAGGAGCAGAGGGAGCTTCTGCGACCCTTGGATCTGCACTTGACAAACACGGCGAAAATAAGACTACTGAAAGAGTACTTATTATAGGCCCAGAAGGAGATTTTAGTCCAGAAGAGCTCGAGCAGATGGTAGAAAAAGGGGTGATACCTGTCACTATGGGTAACAGGAGGCTACGTACAGAGACGGCTGCCATTGCCATGCTTTCATACGCCACAATTCACACTGAAACATAATCGATACTATGGTATTACAATACTGTAACAATATCTCATGCGTATCATATCATCCTAGGTATGTTTGGTACTCACTAAGCTTTTGATATGCTTGTTGTGATACTCTGTCTGGAATTGAGGCAGCAAAGGATACCAACACATGTAGATGGTCAGGTTTATTCAGCTTGGTCAACGCCTCTCCACCCGCCAAGAGCACAGACTGCACCAGGCTTATGACGGCCGGGTGAGTGCCACGGAGAATATTCACACATGCCTGGAGTTTGTGCCTATCTGATGGTATAAAGTTCAAATGCCACAAGAAATCAACCACACCATGATAATCGCCAGACCTAGAACATTTCACTATCTTTTGAATTATCTTTAGCTGGTGGAATGCATTCTTTTCCTTTTCGGAGTATTCGTCCTTGGATGAAATTGATTCCTCTGCAGCTTCTGCCCTAGCACACAACTCCAAAACATCCTGATCTGCTGCATAATCAACATGTGATGCATCTATAGCCTCTGCAATTCGGCTATTTAATAGCCGTAATGCAAGAGATGGTTTTTCAGCAACCATGAAAAGTTCGATTGCCTCCTCAAACTGAGCAGCTGAGGCACATTCTTCTGCTACAGACTCCAAGATTTGCAGGCGAGTGGTTCTATCTGGGAAGAATGTCGTAAGGGCTCCACCGTCTGATACAGCTCCTCCAGAACCAAGCAAAACACCGTATGCATGACTTTCTGTTAAGAGTTCTTTCAGGAGCTTGCCTTTTAGTTGCACGCTTCCTCCCATCAACATGGAAGCCATGAAATAATACTCCAGTGCCAAAGAGATATCTCTATGAATCAGAGAATACGCATATTGATGCACATGTTTCGATGAGACACTTGTTTCAGAGGGCTCAAGCACACGGTGATACCAGTAGCAGATTGCAAAATGAACAGCATCAACACGGAACTCGTGTGTAGATCCGTCGGCAGCAAGATACTGGATTGCCTTTTCTGCCTGCAAACTTAGCAGGAGGACTGCAGCGTATAACAAAGGTTCCTGTCCTCCTTTAGAGTAATGTGATGCAGGGTATTGGTTGATGTGTGATTGGAAGTCTGCAAGTGTATAGGTTTCAAGTCGCGATGAACCAATCTGGCTTCCAAACGTGCTACTAGATCCATCAGCACGAACCAGAGTGAGTCGGAACCACAAGTAATCTTCGATAGTTGGAAACATCCCGGGAAAATCACGGCTCAGACAATCCCCACAGCGAACACTCCCAGAAGCAAGGGCACAAATTGCAGCAATGTAATATTTGCGAAGTTCTGCCACAGAATTGTGTGGTGCTTGGTGTGAAGATGCTAATAATCTTTCAGATTCAGCGAGTGCAGTAGCTGCCATTTCCCCAGATAACGGCTTGCATCCTCCTTCAATCCAATCTACAATCCATTCACCTGCAGACAGAGAATGATCATGCTGCACCTTCAACTTTATAATCTCAAGAGCCTCCTTCTTGAATCCAGCTCTGATGCAATAATATATCCGAGCCCAGACAGTATCAACTCCCCCAGGAGTATCAAAATCCAATGCTTCCCTATTTTTAGATTCTTTGACACGAAGATATGCTTCTACCAACCTAGCTTTATTAGGGTATCCACCGAGTGCTGCCACTGTCCTATGGCTCTGAACAACGCTCTCCATGTGGGCATGGAAATTCTCTTCAAGGTATTTCCTCGCACCTTGGATCATTAATATATTTTTCTGCGTAACTGCAGACATTGGAATGTCAGCAACGTGAGCCAACACCCTCTGTGAGATTGTCCATAGTCTCATGAGAGACGTTCCTGATACATCCTTTGATGCCTGTGTAGTCACCTTGCATGCAGCAGCAAACAGGGATGCAGCATCAATTTTTGTACCATTTGAGACGCAAACATTCATTTCTTTCACTACATCAGCATACTTGGCTGCTTTGCCCCTCAAAATATTTGTCTGTTCCTTTTGTTTCATAGATGACACTATCGGTTGTCCATATGGGTCACCAGTGTCAAACAACGCCTTCTTCTCCTTCTGCCATGTTGAGTCAAGGTACGAATCTATATGCTTTTCGAATGATGAGATGGCATTTTCATGTGCCACTCGAATAGCAGTGGCAGAGAGAGCATTATGCACTTGCTCCACATAACTCTCAACATCTGCACCTCTCTGCTGGGTCGCATCCTCGGTCATTGGCATCAACTGAAAGTTTTGTAGCGCCAAAGTATATTGGCGAGGGTTCAAGCCCTCTTGCGCCAACAATCTACTCGCATCGAGGTATCCAGATGTTGGGTCTCCACCTCGAGCCACTTTTGAGCTCAAGTGCTGAGAGAATTGTTCAATCTGGTAAATATCCCTCTCTACCCGAGGTAGATCGACATCCTACATTGATATGACATGCATCAGTCATAACACAATCATATAAAAGTGATCGAAGCATGTACCTCTAACCGTTTCCAAGCAATGTTAAATAATGATTCCAATCAGACCATACCTGTTTCACCAGCTCTTCACTGCGTAAGAGTAGCGCATCCCAATCACTTGATTTAACACCATTTGCATTCTGTTCTTCAGTTTCCATGCGAGTCCCCATGATGGATATCTCAACCAGTTATAAAGGACTCGTTGAGGAAGTTGAAAACTGCAACCGAGACACAAAACGATCTCTTTGATCAATTTTACTATTTTATTCTTTTAAATATTATATTAGTTTGATTCACTGCAAAGAGATTTAACCTTTTCAAAGAGAGTTGCTGAGGTTGTTTCATCCAGACCCTGGTCTCCTCTGAGTTGTGCCAAGACGTTTTCATGAAATTCCTCAATGGTCTTGACGTCTTTTTCTTCCATGGAAGATGCCAAAGACTGTATTGCAGGTGATAAAGACTTTCCAGCGAGATTTGTGCAAGCTTTCATATGCTTGAGGAGTAAAATTGGGACAGCAGCTGCCAACAGCGTTGGGGATGAGTCTGCAAGGCTCAGTTGTTCTTGGAGCACACTCTCGTGTGATTCTATTAGAGATGATTCTGTCTTCTTATCTAAACTCTTCAGTCTAATTCCTGATTCTTCTGCTGCATCACGTGCCATATCGATGAATTCTGCAATATCTTTGGCAATGTTGCTCTTGGTTGCCTTGAGCATCCATGACAACTTTTCTGATAACTGTCCAGGGCATTCTTGAATAATTGCTGTTCGCTGTGCCTGCGAGAAGGTATGCTCCATGACATCATCTAGATCATCCGATTTTTCATTACTCTGTGAAATATCTGCGTTGAGAAAATGTAAGAGAGGGTCCAGACACATGAGCCCATTTGACTTGATGACATGCCAGCTTGCAGAGGCCCTATTGGTATCCTCGGCATCCGACCCAAAAACAATATCTGTTCCTTTCGAGAACAACTCAATCCAGTAAAAGTTATTCTGGAGTGCAGCGGAAGCTTTTTCTTTGATTTCCTTTCTCCTGGAGGCGCCTGCAGTAAACAGATCATTTGTTGCCTTGTCGTATGCTGCAGAGACTATAGGGACCATTGAGGTCGTAATTGCTTCTAGAAGGTCATCATAACTCTCAATCTCTGGATATAATTTGATAATATGTGACGAAATATAGTCTGATGTTTTGATATGAGAGTCTGTATTCTTTTTTGATGGAACAGCTGACTTTGACTTGTTGGTTGGCATCTTTGCCTTGTTTCCTCCCTTGCCCTTCTTCTTACCCTTGCCCCCCTTTTGCATACTCCAATCATCATCACTATCATCGTCTTGTTGTTGTTGCTTTCCTGCTGCTTTACCCTTTTTCGCCTTACTATCTGCCGCAGGCTGTGATGATTGTTGTTGTGCTGATGTAAAGTCCTTTTTGGCCACCTCAGCAGCTTCTGTTTGTAATGAATGTGATATGCTGGCTAAAAATCTATCAGATACCAGGCATGTATCACAAAAGATCTCAATAGATGATTCCTTTTGTCCCAAATGTCCATCATCGATCAAATGCTGGACGAACTTTGCCGCGTCCTCTGAGGAGAAATCTGCAGGAAGATGGTCCTGCACATCACAAAATCCGTCCTCTGAATCTTGGGAAATGACTGCATCATCGAGTATCGCAACCAGGCTGTGAATAATTTGAGGAGATATATACACTGTATCCAGCATGAATCCAGTCGGATCCATCTTTTCAAAATATGCTTGTTCATTCTCAATGCCATTTTTATTGGCATATTCTACAGACACGTAATGATTCTGCGCAAAGAATGAATCAACTGCTTTCATCTGTAGTTCTAAGTGAGAGTTTGGAATCCACATATTCATTCCCGATGCAATTTTGCCGTCTAATCGTTCATGCGTCACGACATCATCCACCAAGCCAGGAAAAAATGCTGCAGGACCCTCCACTCCACAAATATCCTTTTTTAAAACAGAGATCTGGAGCGGATGAAGACACGCTCGAAGTGCTCCTCTAATCTGACATTTCACACGACCTATATATGCATTCGTGTATAAACTTTGAGATCCTTTGTCGAATATCCCATGGATAATCGTCCCTATATTCTTGGAAACTTCTCCACTGAGCATCTCCATGGTCAACCCTTGTACTCTCGCAACATCTGCCAACGCAAGAATCCCTGCCGACTGAAGTGTATCCTCCATTTCTTTTGCAAGTTCAGTAAAGTATAAAGACGAAAACAGCTCTCCATTCGCCAGAATCACCTTTTGATCACTTGATGCACATAATGCATCAGCTGCAGCTTGGCAATGGGCAAGGTCCATCCCCAGCAACGAGGGCAGCTCCACAAGCGACAATCTCCCTCCACATCCTTGTAACACCTCGCCAAGCTCCTCTACAAGCTGGCTCCTCGTCACATATTCCCGTCCATTCGACGTATGCAGTAAATCCGAGTCAAGAAATCCTAATTCTTTCAACTTGATAATAAGCTCGACAGTATTCCTCTCTGACAATGTCACCTATATCACCGGCATGCCTGTTAGTGATGAGATCAACTGGATATTCATATTAGATTGCAGAACAATAATCGTACCGATGCCTTTTTGTTCTGGGCAGCCTCAAGACCATGTAAAAGATCTTCAATGGACAGGTCCATAGTGGTACACGTTTCTGTCACCAGACAGTACAATGTCTCTTGTATGTTTTCGAGAAATATAATTTGAAATCACAGTAGTCCGAATGCAAGGGAGACTGCCTGTTTTGTCCTGGTGAAAAATGATTATTTTTTTTTTGAATTTTTTTGATTTTTGAATTTCAATAGACATCTCTCAAGAGAGAGATTTCGCCGATACAACCCATATATTCAATCGATTAAAAATCCATGCCATGATACTGTGAAGCATGGTGAGAGAGACGAGGGAGAAGGACGACTACTCACCTGCAGAGTTGGCTCTTTTGGACAAATTTCAGACAATAACCGAAAAAAGGGCCCTTCAAGAGGCCAGGAATAAACTTAAAGATTCATCAAAATCATTACAATCCGCAGAGCAGGAGAAAGATGCACGTCAGATTGCCATTGACATTATTAGAGCACGTAGACTGGGTGGTTCTTCTCACCCACCTCAGGCAGGGGGGGAACCACCTGCCAAAAGGACAAAGATAAAACTAACACCGATTTCTTCAAAGGATCCAGCCAAGATAGCAAAGCCTGCAGATGATACAGTGGCTGAACCACCAGAAACGAAGAAAAAGAAAAAGGTTCATGTTGTTCAGGTCAAGAGACGGATGACTGCAGCACAGAAACAACAAGGGAAACACGATGCTGCAAGTGGTCCACACGCTTTATTTATTGATAATCTACCCGAATATTGTACTAACGATGATCTATATCGTTACTTTGCGGAGCAATGGTCGTTGGGAGTGGTGAGTGCTGGTGTCTACCAAGGCTGCTGTTCTGGCCTGGTCACATGTGCCTCACTGGAAGATGCTGAATACGTAATGAATGAGCAGATGCAACATGAATGTGAATTTGGAGGAAATACATTATCTATTACATGGGCTACAGAGGATGATATCAAGGCTTTAGAAATGAGCACGGGCATCGGAGATGGTCCTGCTCCTGTAGATCCTAGGGTACAGCAACGCCCCAAGGATACTGAAAACCTTACAACCAGTCAGGATGATGAGGATGATGGGCAAGGTAGAAACATGGTATCCTATGATGATTTGTAAGTACGCATGGTCTACACCCTAGCGATGCGACGTTCCAAAACCTTGCATGAAAGACCCATCTGCTACGAACCCATGGTCGAGATGTTTCTGTCGTTTCACCGCTTCCATTTGATCTTTGAGTGCTTTACCGTGCTCTAGACGTCTTTTTCTCTGGCAATCCTGATGCCTCTCAAACATTGACTCGATATAGTTCCAGTGTGTGGACCATTCCTCTTCCTCCTCAAGCCGATCCCTATTAGCTTTGAGCATCAGTTGCCTTTTCTCTTCGACTTGCCGATCCAGTTCTTGCACATTTAGACCTATAGTTCTCTGTTTGTCATTCATAATCACCTGGATTCGTGATGGATCCTGTGGAGGGATCATCTTCTTCCCCATTCTTGTTCTCTATGCCAAGAGAATATGATACCAGGTGAGAGACTATATCTTCTGGATTGAAATAATATACAATATTCATACAAGACAAAAGGTTGGGAGTGACATACACGTATTCTAGTCTACATAATGTGGTGATCAATGGATCTGAAAATCTCCAGGTTTTCTTTCTCTATGCAACATACTTTCAGGTCTGCCTCGACCCAATCACACATCTTTATTACTCCTTAAGCTATCATTTTATTTCATAGATAGATACGTGTATCTATCATTACGAAGGAGATCGAAACAGAGTGGTCCTGTCGGTTGGACATTGAATTTTCAATTTATACTCGTATACGGTTCACGTCGATACCAGTCACTGGTGGAGATTCTTGCCCGTTTTTTTTATCGTACTATTACTACGACTGCTACAGAAATGCAAGGATGTTGAGATCAATCCAGTTGAGTAGACGTGGGAGCACTGCTCTACCTGTTGACCAACAGAGTCTGTCGAAACGTTGGACACCACCAGTGCATCCATACCATTCTTCTCGTCAAGAGTGGTCTCTTGCCAAGAGTAGTCGCCGAGAAGTGCTTGTCATGTTTGTCTCCCTCGATACTCTACTTGGCAAGAGAGAGGATGCTGTGGAGGTGGATGACACAGAGTCTGATGGTGGGTCTGAACGACAAGATGCCCATGATGAGAATGGCGATTCTCCAGATACTCCCCGTAGAATCATAGAGCTAGAAAATGTGATAAGGACCAGATCACTGGTAGATTCCATGTGGCAGTCTCTGGAATGAACGAGGTCACTATAGACGTTACAGAACAAAGGAAATGATGGAAAAAATCTACTACAAATCATGAGGAAGCCTCTTCATCTGGAGATGAAGACATAATGCTCTTGATATACTCAAAAGGTTGTGTCAGCCAAAGTGCAGTGCAGCCTACAGTGCCACCCCAGACGATTGCTGATTGGACATTTGTTGGGTTTGCCAACATCTTTCTTAATGAATTCTGCAGAGTGAAAGTGCAGTATAATTACTATTATCATACTTTTGAGGCTATAAGAGGCTATATTTGGAGATGAGCAAGAGGAAAAAACGTACAGGTATCAGTGTCGGAGCCATCCTGAATTGCCCTCGGTATGCACGCTGCAGAGTATATGAAAATACTATCTATCTCGTTAAATATCTTTTGAGACACTATAGTGTTGTAATAAAGAGGTTATATTCTTCTGCAATTCGTCTCATGGTGAGATTCGGTTTTGGGTAAGAGGGAACCAACGAGCTCTTTGGTTTCAGCAACAATTTTTTGTAAATACATTTTTTTTGAATTTTCTTGTCATCTGGATGATGTTTGTTGTATTCTGTTGGTGATTAGTCACCGAATGCATACGAAATACTATCATTACTTTCTTAGATTCATAAAAATGGCATCTATTCGTCCATCCATGCAACGAATCGCAAAATCACCTGGACAACCCAGAGTGGTTCCTAGAACCACTTCCATCCATGGCTGGGTGATTTCACAGAATACGAGACGAGCCGTGTTACGTCGAGCAGAAAATAGTGATGATATAGTAGAGAAAAATGCTGTCGAGGATATGAAGAATGTAGAAGAAGCCGCGGATAGTATTGCCATCGAAGAGCAAATGTTGAAAAAGAGGAGGAAGAAGAAGAAAACGTCAGAGGAAAAGCCTTACAAGGTTGTGAGTGCAGCTAGAGATTCAGTATATGGAGATGGGCCACAGTCTTCAATGCAGCAATTTGAAACTGGGTTTGTCCAGGTACTAGGGATTTTGTTCTTCTTGATTCTTGCAGAGGGGATTTTCCTGGGAGCTTCTGGGTTTTTGAGTGAAGAAGCGGATCAGTTTGGGCAAGATGTCATTTATCCATTATTTTCTCCGACTCTTGGTGTATTCTTAGCGGGATCGACGGCATATGGTCTGTGGAAGACTAAAGAGGATGACAGTAAAAAGAATGAGTGATGCCTACAGCATGTTTACATATTTTAATACACACGCGTATACACTATTAGTGTAGATAGCAACTATGTAAGTTTTCATTATCTGTCTGTACGCGGTTGCGTACTAAACGAGAGACTTTGTGTCAGTGGATCCGAAAATGTGCAATAGACACAGATATGCTCACCAAGGGCTACAGGGTGCAGTACTGTTGCAACAACTTCTTTTCCTATGGATGATATATACACAATGGCAAGGGAATGCTCCTGATTCACCCAATGTAGTACAATAGCATCTAATTCTATGTTTTGATGGTCTAAAAAATATGCACATAGCCAGGTGACTTGGATCTTCCTTTCAATCATGGTCAACTTTGCATTTGCCAGTGTCACATCATCAATAATTTCCTGAAGCTCATTCGATGTATATACAGGATGCCCACCACGTAATACAGATTTCATCTGCCAGTGAGCAAGCATATCCATGTATCGCCGAATTGGCGATGTTGATTGAACATACTGCTCAAGGCCAAGAGACTCGTGCCTCTGAGGTGTCCTTGCATTCACTATACTCTTTAACATGTACTTTCTCAGGTAAAAATTTCTACAAGGGCCTTTCGGATATTTCAAAAGATCTTCTGTTGTTGGTACCACTGGAATCTGTTGTCCTCTGTATGGGAGAGGAATATCACACTGCTTTCCAACCTGGCCAAATATCTCTCCAGCCAGGATCATCATCTCTGACACGAGTCTCCTGGCCTTGGATTTTCCGATAGAGTTACTGGATATATCAATACTATACGGAGATAATGAAGCGTTGAATGAAAGTTCGTTTGAGGGAGACAATGTGAGTGCTCCACTATCTTCTCGCTTTCGAGCTCTGGATTCTGCAACAAGGTGTAGCAGATGTATCACATCTGTATCCCTTCGTGTGGATGATGTCTCTTCAATATATGCATCCACAGTATTATACGATAATTTTTTATCAGATACAACGATGGAGGGCGTGATATCAATGGAATTGTCTACTATGGAACCATCACTGGTTCGAATGAGGCAGGACATGGTCAATGCTGCAGTCTCATATCCTTCTCGTAGACTACACACCTCTGCCCCCAGTGATGGAGGAAGCATAGAGAGCTTTTTATGAGGCAAGTAAAGCGTACGTCCACGATTTCGTGCTTGCATCGCCAACAGTGATGAAGGATCTGAGAGCCATCTGGTGGGGTCTGCAATGTGAATACTCACACATACTGTTCCATCAGTATCTACTAGTGATGCACTTAGGCCATCATCAATATCTGTCGTCATCTCATCATCAATTGTTATGGTTTCCATACGAGTCAAATCTCTACGCCTGCCTGCATCCTCATCCCGAGTATTCAGAACTTCATCTGTTACACAGTCATTAGCACACTTTTCATCCCACAAGTGATCTACATGCCCCTCCAACCCTTTCAAAATCGGTTCCACTATAGTATCATAACCATCCATTACAGTATATAAGAGCATTGCGGCATCAGATGGACTCGTTTTCATGTTATTCCTCTGTAACTCTTGACGAACACAGTGTTTCTCAAAAGGTGACATAACAGATCCATCGATATAATTCTGCAGCAATATCCTCATTCCTGGAGAGCAGCTCCCAGAATCAGTAGAAGGTCCACAACAATATTGTGAATGTATTCGACGAAACGATACATTGAAAGGAAACTGTGGTTTCTTTTTGCAACAGGCCAAGAGAAGGCCAGCAAAAGAATAGATTGCCATAACGAGGCAAACTCTCTTTCGTGCCCTCTCTACTCTCTTTTTTCTATAGATCTAACATGTATGTGCAGTATTTAATATATATGAGATCGATATACACATCTTTTCTTTGGGTGCCTTGGCAAGGGACCATCGGTAAGAGTTGAAACCAGTGTAGAAAAAAAATGCTACATACACTGAAAAAACTTTCCATCTACAAGTCGTACAGCGACCAACCCAACCATTCACTAGTTATTATAATTTCTTATAGCATTAGAGGGATCAAAATGGTACGTCTTGGGATATTATAGACAACTGAGATGCACGTAGACAGTGCATTCACCAGCCGCCGACGTTCGAGGAGCATTCGGGTCATGGCGACCAGTCTCTGGAGTCATGCCATAGGATGTTCTGGCCCCATTAATTACTATATATAATTGGATGTGTCCTATGGAGTGATTCACGATCGAGAATGATGGGTGACTCTATACCACTGCGAACTGCCTTGCGGCGTTTCGATGTTTCTGTATTTTTCTGACCTTGCTTACCTATTTTACTGCAGCCAAAGAGAATTGAAGAAATTAAGGAGTTTCTCCTTACTGCTCGTCGCAAGGATGCTCGCTCCGTCAAGATTAAGAAGACTGGAGACGTTACCAAGTTCAAGGTTCGCTGCTCCAGATATCTCTACACTCTCTGCGTCAAGGATGCCGACAAGGCCGATAAATTGAAACAATCTCTTCCACCTGGTCTTCACGTGATTGAGATTTAAATGTGAATAGCAACGTAGAATATGTAGACAGCAGTGTAGCGTGTTGCAGGTGTGTTATTGCACAGCTTCATCACATACATGATAATGAATTAATTATTTGTGTGTAATAGATATGTACACAAAACGAAATACTTGTCATTCGTTCAATATTCACAATGCGTGAATCAATATAATGATCCAGTATATACTGGCGAGATTTCCATCACTTGGCAATGTCATCCACAGTGTGTTGCAACTGTTGCTTATCAGCCCCACTAAAAGCATGCATCATGGACCCAGTCTTTGAATATCCCACGAATGTTGGAACAGAAGATACATTGTGATTCATTACGATGTTAGCCACGTCCTTGTTGTCAATGTCTACCTTCACAAACCTCACATGAGCGGTATTTTCCTTGGCAAGCTGGGATACAACTGGAGCAATCATTCGACACGGAGGACACCATGTGGCTGTGAATTGGACTAAAAGTCCCTTTTCCTCATCTCTAGAATTTTCTAATGTTGTCCTCCATTCCTCTTCGGTACATATCTCTGTCACAAGCTCGGCATTCTGAGTAGAGAAAGTCCGTTGGCGCTCCTCCAAAGACAACCACTTTCTAGTACCTTGTATGTTCACGCAGCGTCTTATTTGACGCTGTGCCTGGCGTATTCCTGTTGACATGATTGAATTACATGTATTTAATGACCTCGGGTCATGGATGATGTGTTGTTTACATATCGATATGAGAGATATCTCTTGGATGCGAATAAACCAGGATGTAGAATCTATTATTTTTAAATGACACATGGCTGCGCAGACCCAGCAAGGGCAATTTAATGATGCTGACCTTTTAGGTATCGGAAAACACTGCAGAGAATGCGGTCAACTAGACTTTCTGCCGGTTGAGTGCAACCGTTGCAAAGGCCAATTCTGCAAGGATCACTTTTCTGAACACCGCTGTCTCCCCGCGGGAACCTCAGCTACGGTTGAGGAGGATAAAAATGTTATAATATGTCCAATTTGTGCTCGAGGAGTAGAAAAGAGACCAGATGTTGACCCAAATATGCTCATAGAGGAGCACTGCAGGTCAAAGGAATGTGATCCTGACAACTATTCCAGAGTTCATGAGCGGAAACGATGTCCAGTGCCAGGATGTAGATCTAAATTGACGACTGTGAACTCGTATGAATGTCGACATTGCGGAATATCGACGTGTGTGAAGCATCGTTTTCAGGCAGATCACAAGTGTGCTCCCAAGAGCAAGGGCAAGTCATCTTTCACAAAGCAGGTTGACTCCGTCGTGACTTCCTTCAAACGTTTCTTTTCAATCTCGTGATATTTTGTTCTATCTCACAAGGATATGTGCATGTTGTTGGCTGATTGATTGACGTAGCAGTTCACATTGATATACTATTGATTCAAAGTTGCAAAGTGCCCCACCAAAATTGGTCAGGGAGAGTATTGTAGAATTTGCCGTACGTGTGGCATATATCATTATTTATCATTCATCTTATATATATTAAGATGTCACTGTAATACAAACTAGTACATATCCTCAAACTTCTGCATCTCCTTGGGTGTTGTGTGGTAGCAATCCCATGGCGAGCAGGTTTCAAACTTCCCTCGCATCTGTGTCAGGGAATCACCTGGGACAGAGATTATTTTATTATTTAGGTTGCAAAGCTGACGCGCATTGTCGCTGGACGCAAAGGCAGGTGACTTGTGGTGCCTCAGTGGACAACAGAAAGGCAGAGGCAAGGAAGTTGCTACGAATCCTTCCAGAGAGAATCGTCCATTCCCTTGATAACTCAGAGACTCCATTACAAAGTATCATTGAGATTGTGCTTGATTATGGGCGGCCTCCTCTCGCGAGGATACAACAACAAGAAAAGAAGATTGATGTGAAACTTTCCTTGGAGCAGGTGAGCAGGGAAGAATTGGATTTCATTGTAGGGCAATGCAGTGAATTTGCCGAGGATAATCGATCAGGTATTGATGGTACTCTTCATAGAATTAGTGCAATTAAAAATAGACACGGCAAGATTGTAGGCATCACGTGCCGTGTGGGAGAAGCAGTCAAAGGAAGTGCTGTGATGGTCAAGGATATTGTGATGAGTGGTTGCTCGGTTCTCTTGCTTGGAAGGCCTGGAGTTGGGAAGACGACCGTTATTCGAGAAATATCCAGGATGTTAGCAGATGAAGCACTGAAACGTGTGGTGATAGTAGACACCTCGAACGAAATCGGAGGAGATGGAGATATTCCCCATGCTGGTATTGGGAGAGCCAGACGGATGCAGGTGGCTTCACCATCGATGCAGCACACAGTAATGATTGAGGCGGTTGAAAATCATATGCCAAATGTTATAGTTATTGATGAGATTGGAACAGAAGAGGAATCCCTAGCAGCAAGGAGTATATCGCAGAGGGGAGTCCAGTTGATAGCAACAGCACATGGAAACGTGCTGGAAAATATCATTAAAAATCCATCTCTCAATGACGTTGTGGGATCAATATCATCTGTTACACTAGGAGATGAAGAATCAAGACGTAGGGGTGTACAAAAGTCGGTGCTAGAAAGGAGTGCTCCTCCAACATTCGATGTGGTGATAGAAATGATTGATAGAAACCATTGGATATTCCACACAGACGTCGCAGCATCTGTTGACAATATATTGCGAGGAAAAGAGCCGCCGTCGATAACAAGAAAACTTGATGATGGTGGTCATGTTGTAGAAGTGGACTCTGATTCCTTACAAAAAGCTCGAGAGGAGCTCGTATCTTCAAAGAATATATTATCCCAGGCACGCATTTTCCATCAACCACCAGGAGAAGAACAAGAGCCCCTACAGGATACCACGCAAGGCTCCCAAGAACCACGCAGACAGAAACAAAAAACAAAAGATAGACACAATGAAGATGCATTACATGTTTTTATTGAGGGAATAGAAGAAGAGATCTTGACAGACGTTCGGGTGGACATGGCAGAGGAACGCCGGGTAGTGATTGTAGACAATGTAGAGGATGCCCAGGCTGTCATCACCACACGCGCTGGACTCAAGGTGAACGGATGGATAAAAGAAGTCGCAAAGTACTCTCGTATGCCTTTATTCTTGGTTCGATCCGGGACAAAGGCGTCTGTCATGAAGGGCATGAATAAACTCTTGACCAATGAAATGATGCCTGGAAGGTTGATTCCTCACGATGCTTTTGAGGAAAAGGGCAAGGTTCTTCGTGCTACAGGAGGCATTCTTGAGTGCAAGTCTGCAATTGAAGACATTGTCATAAAAAAGAAGACGCCGGTTGAAATAGTACCAAAAGATGCTGAGACAATGCTGCGAGTACGAACAATGGCAAATGAATATCAGTTGGAGAATGAGTTGGTTGGGTCAGATGAGCGGGGAACAATCCGTCTCAGAATCCTCCCCAATGAGTTTGAAAGGCCTTCTCCACGAAGAAAATTACAGAATCGCACTTCTAAAGTTGAGTTTTGGTAAACGTCATGAGTCTTTCACAACGCCAACTTCCGCTGCACGCACTGCCCTATCATGCATGAGGTAGCCCTTTTTGATGACCACTGCTACTGTACCTGGTTCTTTTTCCCCATCAGGCACCTCAAAAAGCGCATCGTGTAAATTAGGATCAAACTTTTGCCCTGTGGGATCATATCTCTGCACCCCTTCTTTTTCAAGAATCTTCATCAGAATACCATCAGTCATGACGACACCATCTTTCAGACTACGAAGCAGCCCCATGGCTTTTTCCACATCAATTTCAGTTTCATCGACGTCTTTTAGCACACTCGACGCTGCACGCTCCAAATTATCCGCTACTTCTACCAAACTCTTCACCAACCCTTGGGTAGCAAACTTTCTAGCCTCTTCTAGCTGCTTTGATGTCCGATCCCTCAAATTCTCCATATCAGCCAAGGTCCTCAGCAACTTTTCCTTCAAGTCTTCAATGTTCTTTTCCTTCTCCTCCAAATTCTTCATTATTTCTTGGACATGATTATGGAGCTCTTCGGTGCTCATACCATCCAATGGATTTGCCTCTCCCCCCTCGTCCTTTTCAGAGTCCTTTTCAGAGTCCTTTTCAAGCCTGACAGACATGTTTGTTGAAATGGAACGAACACCACTTACAAATCCTCGACCAGCAAGCCAAGGACGTTCTATAGATTTTTGAGACCCAGAAACTGACATGAATTCTCCAACATTGCTCCAACTCCTCGCAAGAGCTGAGACTCCTTCCCTCTCAGCAGAGGAGGATGCAAATACTCTACTACAAAATCGAGCCAACACGACCCTTGATCTCAACCCTGACATCCCGAAGATATGCCGACTGAATATAAATATATAACAAAAGAAAATTGTGAACATTTTGACGCAATGAGCAAAATGATATAGTGGGTCGACCATTTCCAAAGCATTTCAGGAAAAAAACTCTATTTAGACGGAAAAAAAGTGTATCGAATCATGGCACCTTCTACACTGATGTGGCTGCACCACGAAAACCATTTGTTTAATGAATACAATTTAAATAAACATCACATGTGTGTTTGACATGGTCCTCTTGTGCATGTGAATACATACCAGCAGTGTGTGCATTCTAAATCACTATTATGTTTCTTTACAATCTTACGCTGCAAAAACCCGGTGCCATTACAGTACGTTTCTTCTTTGATTTGATTAAAAGTTGTGAAGATTCATGGGTGAGGCGTATCGTGGCGAGAATGGTGGAGCACGATCTGGCACTCTTTTGACAATCAAGCAACACATGTATCATTATATCATTCACATATACACAAGAGCACACCATATGGATGTAGTGCGACCAGCAAAATGTTTGATTGAATCACACATTGATTGATTGGTTTATTGTTCTTTACTATGCAGCATGCCATCTATGGCAACTTTTCTGCCCCAAAGGTGCAAGAGATTGTCATAGCAAGGGGATGTGTTTTGGAACTGGTGCGGCCGGATGATTTGGGACACGTGCAGACGATATGTAGCACGGAAGTGTTTGGAAACATACGATCGCTGCAATCGTTTAGATTTCCAGGATCTCATGAAGATTATATAATCGTTGGATCGGACAGTGGAAGGATTGTAATTTTGAAGTTCTCAGAGGAGAAGAGAATGTTCCAAAAGATTCATCAGGAGACATATGGGAAGTCTGGTTCTCGCCGGATTATTCCAGGTGAGTACCTAGCAGTGGACCCTAAAGGAAGGGCATGCATGATTGGAGCCCTAGAAAAGCAAAAGTTTGTATATGTCTTGAACAGGGACAGTGATGCTCAGCTGACAATATCCAGTCCATTGGAGGCTCACAAGTCTTTTCACATCACCTATGATATTGTTGGACTTGACATGGGATTTGATAATCCACAGTTTGCTGCAATCGAGTTGGATTATGGTGAAGTAGATGTTGATCCAACAGGAGAAGCTGCGCAGGAAGTTACAAAGCAATTGGTGATTTATGAGCTTGATCTTGGTCTCAACTCAGTAACAAGAAAATCATCTGATCCAATCGATCACGGGGCAAACAAATTGATTTCGGTTCCTGGTGCAGCAGATGGAGGCCCTGGAGGAGTGCTTGTGTGCTGTGAAAATTTCTTGCTGTACAGAAATGGGGACCACCCAGAATTGAAAACAGTAATTCCTCGTAGAGCAAATCTCCCTCCAAATTCTTCCGTGCTGATTACCGCAGCAGCAACGCTGAAACAGAAATCTAGATTCTTTACATTTATTCAGACCGAGCACGGGGATCTATTCAGAGTAACTATGTCATACGAGGGGTCAACAGTGTCTGAACTGACTGTCAAGTATTTTGATTCCATCCCAGCTGCAACATCAATCTGTATCTTGCGCAGAGGTTTTCTTTTCGCAGCCTCAGAATTCAGTGATCACTGTCTATATCAATTTGAAGGACTCGGAGATGATGATGCGGTTGAAAGTAGTAGCTTATCAAAAGTCAAGCTTGAGAATGGAGATGCCATGGATGTTGATGGAGTCAAATATGCTCCTGTGCAGTTTGAACCTCGATATCCCTTGGCGAACCTTGATCCCATCGACAACATGAGTAGCTTGGCTCCAGTAATTGATATGAAAGTTCATAACATTCTGAAGGAGGATACCCCACAGATCTTCTGTGCATGTGGAAGAGGACTGCAGTCATCTCTTCGTTTGTTGAGGCCTGGCTTATCAGTGACTGAGATGGCAATTTCTGAGCTTCCTGGCAACCCTGTGGGAGTATTTACCATTAAAAAGGATCTTCAGGATGAATATACTTCCTTCATAGTCGTGGCCTTTGTGAATGCAACAATTGTCCTGCGAGTGGGGGAGACAGTAGAGCAGGCCACTGACACGGGTTTTGAAACAGAGGTTCAAACAATTGGAGCCCAGACAATGCATGATGGTTCTCTGGTCCAATTCACTCCAAGTAGTGTTAGACATATTCAACAGGGTGGTCGTGTATCCGAGTGGCAAGCCCCAGGAAGAAGGAACATTACCAGGGTTGCTGCCAATGAACGCCAGGCAGCAATTGCCCTTGCAGGAGGTGAATTAGTCTACTTTGAAATGACGCCCCAAGGAAACCTTGTCGAGACTGAGCGAAAAGAGCTCGGAGGAGATGTGTCATCGTTGTCTCTTGGGGAGATTCCAGAAGGAGCTCTTCGAAATAGATATCTCGCAGTTGGGTCGTATGACAAGACTGTAAGAGTTCTCAGTCTTGATCCAGAGGATAATATGAAGTCGCTCAATATGCAAGCACTGACGGAAACACCTGAAAGCCTGCTTTTTATCGATGAATCACAAGCCAAGGGATCTTTACAACTGCAAATAGGGTTATCTAATGGCTTGTTACAGAGGACAGATGTCGATCGAGTCACTGGTCAAATGACAGACACAAGGACAAGGCTCCTTGGTGCAGGCAAACCAGTACTATGCAAGGTAGTCATTCAAGGGACCCCCGGTATGCTTGCATTATCATCTCGACCATGGATTGGATACAGTGATCAAGGGAAGTACAATGTCATCCCTGTGTCGTATGACCGGTTGTCTCATGCAGCAACATTTTCATCAGAACAGTGCCCCGAGGGCTTTGTTGGCATTATCAACAACTCTCTCAGAGTTATTGCATTTGATAGGGTTGGTCAATTCTTTAATGAGAGATTGGCGCCTCTTAAATGTACCCCAAGAGAAGTATTGATCGACTCGGAGCATAATACCATCATCACTATTGAGAGCGATACGAAAATGAAGAGCCTAGGAGGAGATGCCCCCATGACACAAGAAGAAGCCTTGCGCCAAGTGGGAGACTTCCAAGGATCTGTAGGAGAATGGTGCTCGTGCATTCGGATTATTGACCCTTCGACGATGAAGACTATTTCACAGGTTGACCTCACCAACAATGAAGCTGCCATTTCTGCTGCCCTTGTCAGCTTCAGTTCATCTCCTGACAAAGGCACGGTACTCTGTGTTGGTATCACAAAGGGTCTCAAGTTCTTCCCTCGGAAGTGTGATGCAAGCTATATCAAAGTATACTCATTTTCTGAAGATGGGACAACATTATCTCTGATACACTCCACTGAAGTAGATGCCATTCCTCGAGCCTTGGCACAGCTCAATGGTAGGTTGTTGGCAGGTATCGGATCCGTGGTGAGACTCTTGGATCTGGGTAAGAAACGATTACTAAGAAAATGTGAATTCACTGGACTACCAACAGACGTGGCATCATTGCAGACATCTGGATCAAGAATCTATGTTGGTGATGCATACGAATCCGTCCACTTTATGAAGTATAAGAGTTCAGAAAACAAAATGTATATTTTTGCTGATGACTCAATCCCAAGGCATATTACTGCCTTGTGCTCTCTTGACTATGACACGGTTGCAGCGGCAGATAAATTTGGAAATCTCACTGTTCTACGGTTGCCAGCAGAAATGTCAGCTGCAGTAGAAGAGGATCCCACTGCAGGAAAATACGCAAATGATGGCATCTCTGGTGCCCCCAACAAGTTACAGAGTATTGCTAACATCCACATAGGAGACATCATCACATCCATTCAGAAAGTATCAATGCAAAGCAAAGGAAAAGAAATTATGCTCTATACCACCCTGAATGGTGCAGTTGGAGCAATCCAGGCCCTCTCCTCGAGAGACTCTGTAGACTTTTTCCAGCATCTGGAAATGCATATGCGACAAGAAGCCCCTCCACTGCTTGGTAGGGATCATTTAGCCTATAGATCTACATACATTCCGGTTAAGAATATCATCGATGGAGACTTGTGCAGCCAGTTTGGTAGGCTTCCAGTAGACACGCAGAAAACAATTGCCACAGAGCTAGAGAGAACGCCAGCAGAAGTCCTCAAAAAGATTGAAAATGCTGCCAGTTTAATCGTGTAACTGTACCACTCTACCACAGTAGTAGTATATTTATACATACATGCATGCATGCAATGGTGCTGATCGGTCAGTTCTTGATGATCATTTTGTTTGTTTGTTTGTTGATTGTCTTTTGAGTCTCTCCAGAGACTCGCTCTCAACAATCGAACTCGAACGAAACACAGCACATCCTAGATATCCTGGTTACAACTATTATTCATTAAATATTGCCTACAGATAAGAATCAAACGATAGAGATAGAAGAAAGCAATAAACATGGTAGTGTCAAAATCTCTCGAAAATCTCAAGAGTGAATTTCAGGTATGTGATACGTACCTTGCGTGAACTCGAGTGACATTCTCATCATCATATCATCATATATGTAGAAATCAATAGATAGTGGAGACCAAGAATCCTTCATTTCCTCCCTGAATGGTCTCAAGGTATGTGTGATTGAATGTGGGACCGATCACTTTTTTCTTCGTGAGAGGATATCATTGGAAGGTGGTACATCTGAAATGATATGATATTTGTAGATTCAACTGACGCAATTTCCATCCCTGCCGCCTCGCCTAGAGGAGACCCCAAAAGCCTCTGAAGAACGGGTTATGGCACGAGATATCTACGAGTCTGCAGTTCTGTTTACAAGTAGTAGAGGAGATGACTCTAGTTCTGATAGGAACTTTGCATTGCTGATGCCATACTACCTGGATGTGCGAGGATTGATACCGAGATCAGAGAGGGAGGCACTGTTGTGGGGCCTGCGGTTGTTGTCCCTGCTGGTTCAGAATCGTATTGCAGAGTTTCATTCAACCGTGGAACTCGTTCCAACTGATGTAATGCAGTCGCCAGAGGTTGTCCAAGTTATGGAATTAGAAGGATGGATGATGCAAGGATCATATGCCAAGATTGGATCTGCAGAGAATTCTGCAGTATCTCCATATTTTGTTCCTCTTCTTCAGAGAATTGTGACAACTGTTAGAAACGAAATTGCCAGCTGTAGTGAAGCTGCGTATAAGACATTACAATTGAAAGATGCCGAGGTACTATTTGGTATCCCTGCGAGCCAAGTACCAGACATGTGTAGAGAATATGGATGGACAATTCAAGGTGATACGATTGTTCTTCAAGACCAAAAGGCCCAGCAACACAGAGGATTGCCAGAAGCAGAACATGTTATTGACAATTGTCTTCAATATGCAAAGGAACTGGAACGTATATTGTAATACAGTGTTGTTACACAAGGAATAGAATAGTTACTTTTTGCCTCCATCTCCCCACTCACTACTATACGAGAGACTTTGATTTTCAAGTTTTTTCGCATCTGCTAGCTTTCTGACAGCTTTCATGAAATCCTCCTGGATTGCATAATCTCGTTCATCACGGATAGCAAACATACCAGCTTCTGTGCAAATATTTCTCAAATCAGCACCATTGAAACTCTCAGCAAGCTTTACTATAGCTTCATAATCTATATCGCCGTGCTTTGAAATCTTACTTGCATGAATCTTTAGAATCTCCATCCGAGCTTGTTCATTGGGCAAAGGAATCTCAATCTTCCTGTCCAGTCTTCCAGGACGCATCAGAGCAGGATCCAGAGTATCAGGTCGATTTGTAGCTGCAACAATCTTGACCTTTTCCAGCTGCTCAAAACCATCTAATTGCGACAGCAACTCCATAAGAGTTCTCTGAACTTCTCTATCAGCAGATGTCCCTTCACTGAATCGCTTTCCCCCAATCGCATCAATTTCATCCATGAAGATGATACATGGCTGATGCTCCTTTGCATAATTGAACATTTCCCTAATCACCCTTGCAGATTCACCAATATATTTATCCACGATACCAGAAGCCACAACTTTGAGGAAATTCGCATCTATATTCGATGCAATTGCTTTAGCAAGCAAGGTCTTTCCCGTCCCAGGAGGCCCATACAACAAGACTCCAGTTGGAGGTTTAATCCCTACCCTAGCAAAAAGTTCTGGGTTGACCAAAGGAAGCTCAATAGCCTCCCTCAGTGCCCTGATCTGCTCACTAAGCCCACCAATATTAGAATAGTCCACATTTCCGGGGTCTTCCTGGGTCATATTAAACACCACAGGATCCACTTCCCTGGGAAGAATCCTCATAATTGTCAGCGTCGTCACATCAAGGGCCACACGTGTGTTTGTCACAAGCTTGCTCTTCTCCACCTGACTCCGACAACCCACCACATACCGAGGACCACTACTAGACTTGACGATAAAACGCTCTTCATCAAGTTGCCGTAACACTTCCCCGATGATTTGCCCCACACTCTGAAGCGCCTTGAGATCATCTTCTGTCTTATCATATTCCTTCTCCATCTCCTTGATACGTTCACGAAGTCCTTTCACCTTACTCTCATACTCTTTATGCTTCATCACCTTTCTTTTAAACTCCTCAATAGCCGCCTCCCTTGGATCTGGAGCACCAGCATTCATATCAACGTCCCCTTGCTCTTGAGCAGGGGGATCCCTCTGACCATCATCCTCTGACATGGTCTTTCACGTTCTGTCTTTTTGCAGAATAAATACCGTATAGTATCTATAAAACGAATGACGATGATATCCTCAGAATCACTGGGAAGATGTTTGATTGTTGTGTCAAAGACTGATCGGATGGGTATGTACGTTCAATCAGCACGTATAGAGTTGAACAGATTTACATAAAGTATATTACTAATAACTTTTATTTATTTACTATAGTAGAAGCACATGTGAACATGACACAATCTGTTTGTTCTCTCATCAGTCAAGAGTCAAGAGTCATCACCTTGTATAGAAGGTGATATGCATAGCTATGAGACAGACAGACCAGATCTGGTCAACAAGGCTGGCTGATGGATGCATTCCACAGATCTGTGGAATTCTCTCCATCCACATCTAGAGGGAGGGAAGGTGATGTGATGGTTCGTACAATGAATCGTACGAACGAGACGTTAAAAAATGATACTTTTTAACCTTCAAACATGACACACACTATAGTATAGACAATAGAATACTAATTCTATTGTAGAAGAAGAACAACATCACTATAAAGATGGCATCGGTGAATCGTCCGACATGGGTTCTGTTTGGAGACTCTATAACCCAGAAAGCACAAGATCCACATCTGGGGGGGTGGGCATCACGTCTTCAGGACACCTACCAACGTCGTGTGGATGTGTTAAATAGAGGATACTCTGGATATAATAGCAGGTGGGCAAAGATGGTGTTGCCATACCTGGAAGATACGTTAGCAGGTGCCCAACTGGTGACTGTATGGTTTGGTGCAAATGATGCTGCACTGCCTGATAGGACGTCGAAAGTGCAGCATGTGCCAGTTGAAGAGTATACAATGAATCTGAAGGAGATGGTAGAACGTTTGAAATGCCTGGCGGATCAGGTTGTCCTGCTGACACCTCCTCCTGTGAGTGAACCTCATAGAATACTACATGCAAAGGAGACGTATGGGATTGATCTGGTGCTTGGGTCGGAGCGGACAAATAATGTGACAAAAATGTATGCAGAGGCGTGTGTGGATGTGGGAGAGATGTGTGGGGTTCCTGTGGTGGACATGTGGGGGATTTGTATGGAAAAGGAACCTGTCAGATATGGAGATTTGTTTCTGAATGATGGATTGCACCTGACAGAGCAAGGGAATGGACTCGTGTATGAATCAATCATGGACGTGATTAAAGATAGGTTCCCTGTAGATTCTATGCCTGTAGATGTACCGGAATATAGGGAACTGATTGTTCATGGAGATGGGGAGGCCGATGCTCAAAAAGTCTTGCAGGATTTTCTATCCTCCAAGGGTTGATTATTTTTTGTTTTTACATGTACGATGTACATCGTACACTCTTGTAAATTTAAAACAACATATACACCACCATATAACAACATATCATGGTAATGCAAGATCTCAGAAATCCGTCTGGTGTCGAATCTGTCTCTGGGGCAGGAGCTGGTTCTGGAGATGCATTGTCGGATTTGATTGCAGCGGGGCACGCTGCAAAAATGTCAGTGGGTCTTGGCGTGGTTGGGCTGCACCCAATCATGTGATACGAATTATCGGCACTGTCTCTGACAATTGTGTAGTAGCAGTTTCCCTCGTCATCCATATCAGGATAGATTGTAAAATCCTCATCGAGAGTTTCCTGTGCAATGGACCATCCTTCTGGAAGCACTGCTGATTGGACAGCATCTGCAACCCCATCTGTGGTATTAGCACCAGACGCATGCATGATGTACAAGTTTCCGTATTGATCGGTGAGAGTATATTGAGGACCAGCAGCGAATGTCATATTCTGACATTTGGATATTGGTGTCACCATGATCTGGCCCTGTGGTGGAGCGCCCACTTCAATATCTGTGTCACCAGATGGAAAATATCCACCACAGACATTCAATGCCAGAGATGCCCAGGTTGTATCATTCAACACCTTTACAGTGGTGTATTCAACGCATGCATCCGTGCAATCAGTTGGGGTGCCGGGAGATTTGAAAAAGCAATTGGACTCAAACTGAAGATTTCTTGGTGAATTGAGAGACCATTTTCCAACAGGAGAGGAATACGTAATGAACTCATCATACGTCATTGGGTCATCTCCTCCATTAGCATAGATAATAATTGTCGTCAAATCCTGAATTTCAAGAGCCTGGGTCTCTCCTTGTCCATCACCTTGGCATGTAAATGAGGGACTGGAAATGTAGTTTCCACATGTGTTCTCCAGGGAGACTCCTACACGTCAGAGACACACAATGTTTCAACATATTGTTCGACTCTATCTACGTGACATGACAGTATGCTATTCTCTTTTATACATATGTAACGTACCTTGGGCACCAATGGCGAGGAATGCCAAAAGCACGTGACAGTAAAAAACGGTTATTTTTGCCATGGTGTGTTTGTACATGTACGGATCCGGTACGTATCGACGTGAAGTATGTATTGGGTAGCAGAGGTTGACTAAATTCTTAGTCTATTGCATTGTATATGAATTGTCTGACGAGAACATTACTGTATTTATATATCTATAATCATGGATCTTGGAATGGCTGCAGGTCTGACAGAATCCCAGATTTGGTCGCGCCGTTGGGCGCTCCCTCTGAATCTCAGACGTGCCCTGGATATGCTCTCATCGCTCGCATTCTACATGTAGAATGCGATATCAGAATGGTATAGCATAGCATATCATATATATGGATTCCTCCTTTCTGTTGCCTGATAAGGACCAGAATTCAGATATGAATTCTTCCTATCGGGTGCAGGAGAGACCTGCAGGAGAGGACCAGCTGGTCATTTCAGTCTGCCATGGCACACTGTTGGATGACAATCCCACGTGGTTGGCAGACACGATCCCGTAAACAAAAGTATCTACAGCAACTAGAGTCCTGTATATAATCTATACATACGTGCCAGCTACGAGGAATACCCAGAGTAACACCGTTGAGGTTCCTCCCTCCCAGCTATTCTAGATGCATGTATGGGAAATCCTGATGCAGTCGACCATTCTCCACGTAGGCAAAGAGAGAGTGAGAGAGATTACAATGTATGATACCGCCATTGCATCATCTCATGCGTACCAGAGATGTCTTGCATCGTGCCAGATCACCACCGGTGGTACCAGGCCTGGTGATCTTTCTCTGCTGTTCCCTGGTGAAAAGGCTACCACAATGCGCTATCCAATTACATTTCATTCAATGTGATTTTATTACAGTAGTAAATCTATTGTGTTTAATCCTTAATCGGACATTGGCTGTGGAGAAGAGAAGGTTTGGGTTTGTTTTACCTGTAGTAACATTTCTAGGTACGATGGTTTCACGATATGGCGCATTCCTGGTCCAATGCCCCGATATATTTATTATTATATCACAAAATATCTAGATCACGCATTCGCTGTCGCCAAATGGTCCTCGACATGAATCAAGGAGAGATAGTAGTAGTTTTGACTGTTTGTCTAACATCAAGTCTTTACATGCATATGTAGTGGATCAATCCTGTCGGACTCATATAGCAATGGGTATTCTTTCGATTTCAAAGGGATGCTGGGGATGGATGGGTCCCACGCGACACGGTACTGATGCCCAGAAAAAGTGCCAAACACAGGCAATCCAGGATGATGATTCAAAAATCATGGCATGTATCTGTGAATCCCCCTTGCTTGGAGTATGCCATATTGAAAAGCAAGATGTAGAAGAAAATATTGAGGAATACAAGCGACTATCTTCTCACATGATTGAAACCATGGGCATGCCAGCATCCTTTGAAAAGATGTCTGTTGCAGAGCAAAAAAGGGTGTATCAGTACTACCTTCCCGTGTACCTCTGGTGCGCGTCGCAGCTTGAAGAACATAAGAAGAAAGGAAAGGGACCTTTGATCCTGGGAATCAGTGCTCCTCAAGGATGTGGAAAGTCTACCCTGTGTGAACAGCTCGAGAGCCTTTTTGAGTACAAGGGCCTCAAGGCTGCATCCGTATCCATTGATGACTTTTACCTTACACGCGAAGATCAGGTGTCTATATCAAACAGATATAATGGAAATAGATTGTTGGAAATGAGAGGGAATGCTGGATCTCATGAGGTTGATCTGGGGACCAGGACTCTCAAAGCTCTCAAAGCAGCCATGACAGAGGACGCAGAGGTGGCTCTGCCTCGTTATGATAAATCAGCATACCAAGGAAAAGGAGACAGGGCTGATCCTTCGACATGGCCGAAAGTTCAAGGTCCAGTGGATGTCGTGTTGTTTGAAGGGTGGATGCTGGGATTTTCTCATGTTTCCGACAAGCAAGCAGAGAATGTGGACCCAGATTTGAAAATTGTCAATGCATTCCTGAAAAAGTATAAAAAGGCGTGGGATAGTTATGTTGATGCGTGGTTTGTCATCAAAGTAGCAGATCCACAATTTTCCTTCACGTGGAGGCTTCAGGCAGAGAAAAGGATGAGGGCCTCTGGGAAGCCAGCTATGACTGATGATGAGGTGGCTACATTTGTAGACCGTTTCATGCCAGCATACACATGTTATTTACCTGGTTTGTACGAGAAGGGACCCACCACATCCACGCCAAAGAAACTCCTGGTGGTTGAGGTGGATGAGAATAGAAACCCAATAATGAATCAACAATGAATTTTACAGGATAGATTTCATGTATTTGTACAACAATAACATCACACAGAGAAGCTCGTCCCACAGCCACAACTGTTTTTGGCGTTTGGATTCTGAAACTTGAATCCTCCGCCAATAAGTTCATCAGAGTAATCAAGTTCTAACCCAAACAGATAGAGCAGGCTTTTAGGATCTATACGAATTTCTACACGCCCATCTGCCTTGGCCATGACCACATCACCTTGAACACCATCCTCCCCTGCTGGGACAAAATCCATAACATATGACATCCCACTGCATCCTCCACTCTTAACCCCTACTCTAAGAACAATAGGATTGAAGCCCTTGTCTTCTCCAAGCTTGCATAGGTGACCAAGAGCTGATTCTGTCAGAGATATAGGCTCTGGTGGTGCTTTCGTACGTTCCTCGACAGACGAGCTTGCTCTCGTGATATACACATCAGAGCATCGTAATGTATTAGTATATGAATGTTTCTGTAGCTGAAGACCATGATGATGTGTCCAAGGCCGTGCTTTCCCCGTGCTTGTGGAAATCAGACATCTGAGGTGAGGTGTAGGGTTTGTCTTCAATACAGCAGTCTTCATCGTCTCAAATATCTTTTCATAACAAATCTATACATTATTCTTTTATATTTACGCCGGATACGTGACTCGTATAATGGACTTTTTCAAAACCATCCAACACCGAGTGATGGTTGGAACCACCTTTGGCATATGATGGTGGCCATGCATGTTGTCCAATAATAACGAGCAATGTGATTCTTCTAGAGAGACCAATGATCAATAGTGTAGATCTACGTGCAAGGTATTGTGCGAATGGGAAAGAATCACATGTGCACACAATTACATTACGAACATAATGATATAGAATATGTATCACATTGTGCTACCATACAGATATTCTGCATGGCGAAGATTGTATTCAATACGACCATCGCGGCATGTCATATTGCTTGCAGGGTGCTTGTTCAAATGAAAAAGCAACCTACAGTACACGTTCTATGTTGGCTTTGTGTGTATTGTCGTCAAGTGACAGACTCCACTCACTCGCCACTATGTCAGTATCAAGGATGCTGACACTATACCTTTTGATACGTGTCAAAAAGCTGACACATACCAAATTCCTAGTAAACTATGCAGTCATGTTGAATCTAAAGTTTCGACAAGATACCTTCATATCATGTCTCATAGTATGGATTCCAATCATCACTGCGTTGCTCCCTTGTCCAAGTTCTTGTCATGTACTACAAAAATTCCTCCTCCATCTTTCTATGATTGTCTACCTACAAGTCTTGTTATGTGATGTGTCTACGCGCAATACAGAGACTTCTCAATCACTGGTGGGATTGGCTTGATTTCGGTACCAAGCTCTTGTTCGATTCGATACAGATTGAATCTATCCTCGTATGTTATCAAGTTAATTGCAAGACCCAAATGCCCGAATCGCCCAGAACGTCCGACTCTATGCAAATATGTCTCGGAGTTCTTTGGGAAATCAAAGTTGATCACCACATTGACTGCCTGAATGTCAATTCCACGGGTGAACAAGTCAGAACAGACCAGGTTCCTACAGTTACCATTACGGAAGTCATGGAACACCCTGTTTCTGTGGGATTGAAGCATTTTCGCGTGAATATAAAAACAAGAGTACCCAAGCTCTGTAATTTTCTTGGCAAGCAACTCTACTCTGTGGACAGAGTTGCAGAAGATAATGCTCTGGTTGATTGAGAGTTTGGAGAATAATGTGTTCAAGCAGTGCACCTTTTGTCTCTCTTCGACAAATGCATAGTATTGGGTGATACCTTTCAACGTGAGTTCTTCCATCAGGTTGATAATGTATGGCTTTTTCAAAAATTTCTCCTTAAACTGCTTGACTGTCACAGGGAATGTTGCAGAGTACAAGCATATTTGCCTGGTTGGTGGCAAAAATGACAACAGCCTTTCAATAACTGGCTGGAACTCTGGTGATAAAAGCTTGTCAGCTTCATCCATAACGGCAATATTGCAATTATTTAGCTTGCATACGCCTTTTTCTGTCAAATCCAACACACGTCCTGGAGTGGCAACAACAATGTGTACGCTAGCCCCCAATCTCACAATGTCATCCCTCAAAGAAGTACCTCCAGTCGAGACCATCACTTGTACTCCCATATGTTTGCCAAGTTCTTTACACACTTGACTCGTTTGCAGTGCCAGTTCACGTGTAGGCACAAGAAGGAGTGCCTGAATGACATTTTTACTTGTATCTACCCTTTCCAAAACAGGGATACAGAACGCTGCCGTCTTTCCAGTTCCATTCTTTGCACGTGCAAGTATGTCTCTTCCAGTTAAAGCAATTGGAATAGACTCTTCCTGAATTGGTGATGGGCTCTCAAATCCTTTCTCATAAATTCCCATAAGCAACTCTCTTTTTAAAAAGTAGTCTTCGAAACTATTCCCCTTTGTGGCAGTCACATCTTCTGTTTTGTATCGTAAATCCCTATCAGGAAGGTTGAGCTGCGATTTCCAGCCTTCTCCTGTCGCAGCACTCATTGGTGTTTGTTTCGAGATCTTTTGAATATCTTGCAAATATATCAAACAGGGCAAGATTCAGTCACTCTGCGTACAAAGTGAGATCCCAGCGTCCTTTTCTCAGATGATTTCGTGTATAGATAGAAAATTCGTTGTATATTTCTATCTATGAATATAATATCTGCACGTGAGCATACTCATTAGAATCCTGAAAAGAGACAACATCCAATTCCCATCAGGCATGGTATTTGATGGGAAGCAAGCATACTTCCCAGCGACGACGGAACAAAGACAATTTCCTGTCGTTTCACGTCATCTACGATGTGAAAAATTTCACAAAGGTGTTCTCTCTGTGCCCTTGAGGGCAGGCGAGACGTCCCAGATACGCGTTAGAGAGCGGAACATCGTACGGGCGCCTCAGTCATCACCGTCACGGCTGCACCATACAAACGCATAGAATTCCATAACATACCTATAGATGCCTTTGTAAAAGCTATCGTGACGTGATACACACGTACAGTGAATTTAAAATGTCACGTTGAATGAGATGAAACGAACCCATGAAGGTGCGAGCATCCTCTCGACTGTCTTGAAATCAACGTTTGCATCCTATCAAATATCTCTTGGATGGGAACAATATGTCTATCTACGCTTGATCATCCCACGCATTTCCCTTGATCTACTGACTCTTGAGATATGGGTATTGACTCACTCAAGCCATGCATTCATTCATTAGACTACAAAGATTATATAATAATCATATGACTTCTCTAGGCTTGACACACGTGAAGGCCCATGTGGGGCCGAGGACGTGTCTCCATGAGAAACATTCACTGAGACCATATCAGCTCACCTCGAGACGGCATAGGTCTCGTATAGCAGCAATTGACAATGATTCTGAGTTACAGCAATCCAATGTAGAAAAGTTCATGTATCCAGATCCCGCTGAACTTCCAGGTGACTTTGAAATGCCAATTTGGGACCATTTAGAAGAACTCAGAGAACGAGTCATGGCTGGTGCATTAGCAGGTGGTATAGCTGTTTTGACATGCTTTTGTTTTAGTAAAGAACTGGTGGTTTTCCTGGAAGCCCCTGTCGCAGAGCAAGGGGTACGATTCTTGCAGTTGTCCCCAGGGGAGTTTTTCTTCACTACTCTCAAAGTAGGAGGGTACTCTGGTATTTTACTCGCAGCACCAACAATCTTGTACGAAATCATTGCATATATAGTTCCAGGACTGACGAAGAGTGAACGGCAGTTCCTGGCACCGGTGGTGTTTGGTTCAAGTATTCTGTTCTACATTGGGTTGGCCTTTTCATATGAAATTCTGACGCCTGCTGCATTGACGTTCTTTGTGTCATATGCGGACGGTGCTGTTGAATCACTGTGGTCTATCGATCAGTACTTTGAGTTTGTTCTTACGTTGATGCTGAGTACTGGGCTGTCTTTTCAAATCCCAGTGATCCAGGTCATGTTGGGACAGTTGGGCATTGTGACATCAAAGGCAATGTTTAGTCAATGGAGATTCGTTGTAGTGGGAGCTACAATTGCTGCTGCTGTGCTAACCCCGTCGACAGATCCGTTCACCCAGACATTACTGGCAGCACCATTGATTGGACTGTACATGGGAGGAGCTGGAGTTGTTCGGTTAATCGAGAAGAACAGGGCTTCATTGCAGCCCTGATTGTAGTTTATGTACACAAACATACGACTTTGTATTTAATACATACATTCCTATATTCTTGGATCAATCATGCACATACATACACAAGGATGGACACTGCCTCAGCCACCTACAGGTGACGTCATACTCTCTTGCTATGCCAGACTGCACACGCGTACTCCACTATATTATAGACTAGACTATATGGACAGATCTCATGCTCATGGTTGTATTCAGACAACCACGAGCTACCGTCCTCAGGCACCTGCAGCACAGTTACCTCCAGCATCTTTAAAGTCACCTAATCCTGCAATCCTTGGCCCTCGACGTTGTGTTCCCACTGAACCACCAAGTTTATACCCTGAACTAGATTGCTGACGACGCTGTTGCTTTTCTACCACCTCGTGTGCTGCTGTAGGATCAATGATTGTTTTGAAGAAGAGGACAATCACATCCAGAACCCTTTGAAACCATCGAATGAGTGCCGTGAGTGGCCCCGGTCTATCTGTAATAGACCCTATAATGAATATGTGTGGGTTAGAGAACATATACATGCTGTAGGGAGATTCGAGATCGTTCACGTACCTTGACGAATGTACACCATCCGCGTCGTTGAGAAGAACGGATTCTCTGTATTAAATGGAAGAATGTTTCTACAACTCTGTGAAATAGATTACATTAGAAACGTTTTGTAGTAGTTGACGAAGTATCCTGATGATTTATGAAATGAATTCCATTGTGGACACCAACAGGGACCTGCTGTACCAGTTGGTCAAGCATCAATTGAGCCAATGGGTTCTCCTGACGTGATACGTTACTGGTTGGTCTCGTGATGTCTCCTATGAAGAGAATCCCTTCTGCTGCATCGCTGGTGCTTGTATCTTTATCCTTTTTGTACTCTATACTCAGACCATGATGTACAGACAGAATGTGTTCGAGCTGGAGGGACTGTGGCTTTCCTGTTTCCAGATCATTACCATTTCCAGTGAGAATCTTGACGAATTCATTGGCCTGGAGAGATCCAATCAAAGAACTTAGGACATCCATGACCACAGGGTCTTGTGCTTTCTTGTCTCTTCCATGGCGCTTCTTGGCATCTGTTGTACTTGTGCTGATGCCCGAGTCCTCAGGTATTGCTGCGATGAGAACAGATGTCCCTGGGGATCCTACTATGTGTTGCTGCATGAGAAGTTTGATAGAGATTCCCATCCAAAGAGCACTCAGTGCCAAGCGCTTGCAGAGTGTTCTGTGTGCATCATTCTCCACACGTGTCTTTTTCATGTCATCTAGTTTTTTCATGTTTCTCGAATGAGCAAATTCTAGTACTTGAATCAAATTCTCCTCCTGCATACGTGCCCTTCTCGGTGGAACAGTGTCCCCGAGAATGAGCCTGTCAAGGAGAGGAACAGAGGCAATGGCACTATCGCATGCCATACTGCAGCCTTGGACAATGGGAGAGAGAGTTGCTATTGCACCACATGCAAGCGTTGCCACAAAGCTTTTTGCATTCTGGAGAAGGAAAGACTCTGAGGGATTGTCATAAAACTGTGGCATGCCACCCATGCCAAGCTCAGCAGCAACCTCTTGAACCTCTGCTGGTTCCATGAGACCATCCTCGTCCTCATTCACTTCCATAGGACTATTCTGTGAGGATTTTGGGGGTATAATCCATCCTCCACGGGATGCAATAACAGCTGCTTTTGCATGCAATGTGTCAAACACCTGCTGTCGCCTCTGTTGTCTGCCTGCCAAGGATGCTGACGTGAGATATCGCCGACCCGACTTCCAAGCTTGCCTAAGATGCTTCTTTGATAAAAAATATGTCTTATACTCCACAGGGAGATGTTGCTCCGTATCACTTACTTGAGTGATGTAAAGGTTGGGTACACTGTATACTGAAATCTGCCCCACCTCATCCACACCATGAATTTCCAGGCATTTCCTCTTTTTCCTGTCTGCTTGTTGAGAAAGCCACAAGTATGATTTGGGAAAGCCCTGGACGAGCTCCAGACCGAAATGAAGAGGTACAGAGAGATATGATTGAGACGTGTGTTTTTCCTTTGGTACCCCACATCTCACAGAGAAACGGCCATGTTTCCTCTCTACACGCACATCATCGGAGCACATTCCAAGTATCTCAGCATCGCTGTGATCCACACACATCATCTTCTTTCCCTGCCGTCGTATCATCCAAGGATGGTGATCTTGCAACCCAGACAACTTGTCAGCACTTCTCTTTTGTGTGCCATTATATCTCTTTTCCAATGGAATATATGCTCCTCCAAGGCACAATAACGGTAATGGAAGATCACATTGATCACGTGTGACATTCTGACGACAAGGTTTGGGTGTCGTCTCTTGGGATCCCATGTTGAGAATCAGTCTGGTTCAATTTCAAGACAATTCAAACCATTATACGCAGATTTCTATCCAAAGACCATACTATAATACATATATACGTTACAAATTATACTACTAGAGCGCTTGAGGAGGTGACAAGGAGTGTTCAAGTACTTTTGAAAAATTGCAAAAATCCAACTTTAAAAAATTCCAACAAAATATATTTTGCTTGCCGTGAAAACAAACTGGACAATGCACACCACCATGTGCATATTTTCAACTATTTCAATATCAATCTTTGTACATTGACATAGGAGAGTCAATGCTGACCCGTGCTGTTTGAATGCATGACCTTTGAGGCATGGGCAAAGCTTCAAAAGATAAGAGGGATATTTACTATCGGAAGGCAAAGGAAGAGGGATGGAGGGCTCGTAGTGCATACAAACTAATGCAAATAGATGATATGTTTCACATTCTCTCTGGAGTGAAGAATGTGGTGGATTTATGTGCCGCGCCTGGGAGCTGGAGCCAGGTACTGAGTAGGAGACTCTACCTTCCTGCTGTTGAAGCCAAGGATACACAGCTTCCTACGATCGTGGCTATTGACTTACAGCCCATGGCTCCTATTGAAGGTGTTATACTCTTGCAAGGTGATATAACATTGCAAGAAACGGCTGACAAGGTTATTTCATATTTTGATGGGAATAGGGCAGATTTGGTCATCAGTGATGGAGCTCCAGATGTCACTGGGCTGCATGATCTTGATGAATATGTCCAAGGACAATTGATTTTAGCTGCACTAGTCATAGTCTCCTCAACGCTGAAAGTAGGAGGGACGTTTGTGGCGAAAATATTCCGGGGGAGGGACATTGGTATATTATATTCTCAGCTCAAGGTGTTGTTCAAAGAGGTTACAATAGTAAAACCAAAAAGCTCTAGAAATTCTAGCATTGAATCTTTTGTTGTATGTAGAGATTTTCATCCATCAACCGGATTGGAGTCTGCATATGATGTACGTAGAGCGTTGAATGGGGAAACACCTTTTGAATATGGCAATGCGATGAAATGGGCTGATAGTCAGGAAGCCAGACAATCTATTCCATTCATGGCCTGCGGGGATCTTACTGGGTTTGATTCAGACGCCTCATATGCATTACCATCAAATGATTACGTCACTTTAGACGTCCTACAGGCTCCAATAGACCGGCCATATGAAGTTGCACATAGGGAAACACAATGATACTGTGCATGTTGTATGAATCGTGGACAAAACTTCAACTCGTTATTTATTGATTTTAGGTTCGAAATGTATACAGGTAGATCCTACCTACTTTATTCCTGGGTCTTTATAATCCTATTCTTCTTGAGACTCAATGGCCTTGGCTCGTGATTCTTTGCATAATACAGGCCACAGGCATTGCACAGATACTGATCTGTGTCCTGGTCTCTTCTCCAAAATGGAGTACTGTCTGTTTTACAATGAGCACAAGATCTCCCCTTGTGCCTACTGGCTTCCCACGCTCGTCCTCTCTTTTGTCTCTGCCGTGCAGCAGTGCCTTGTTTTCTCTCGTTTGTCTCTGTAGATGGCGTGTCCTCCATATTTGCATGAGAGGTTGACGCCATGTGCAATAACATTGTCAATTCTTGCATATCAATCATTTTACCCATCCACCACAGAGGTGACGCTTGCTTTGACATGGTTGTGAGCTGACTGAGGGATATCGTATTACACCCTTGCAGTCCTGGAACAAGCAACTCCATGCTGGGTCCCAATCGAGGCATTATATGTCCCAGCTCACCAATCGCCCGATTCATACGACCCATGGCATCTTGATACATATTCATACTGTCTAGAAGAAACTGCATGGAAGAAATAATTTGCCCCTGTTGAGGATTGATTCCTTGCTGATACTCTCCTCCAGAGAGCTGCCCCGACTGCTGTATCGGTTGCCACGGATTCGCATCAGATGACAATGATATATATGATGGCGGTATAGAAGTATCAGAAGGGCGTGGTACTGGGCCAGGATTCTGAACGGTGGCAGACCTGGCCACAGTCTGCCATGGATCCCCATTGTTCTCCAAATGATGCTGTGGCCCAGGTGCTGCCATCCCACTCGGTTGAAAACCATTATGAGACGTAAAGCCAGTTTGACCAGCAAGAATTTGGCTTATCAAGGAATCCAATGGGTTGAAAGAATCTACCCTAATGCCAGTAGTGCCTTGCATTGCAGGTCCATTTTCCCGTCTTATTTGGCTGTTATTTTCTGCAGAGACTCCTTCACTACCATCTTCAATTGCTTTTTTCAAAGACATGGCAATCATATTCGATATCGTATCTGGTCCATGCGCATTATCCTGGGCAGGATTTCTACTTACATGTCCTTCTGTACCATCAGGACAAGCACTATAGTTGAGTTCCTCGAGCCCCATTGTTTTATCACGCTCACGATACCCGAACACAGAATTATACCGACATGTAAATGGAGAGTAATTATAGAAACTGCAGGTATATCTATATGTGGCAAAGGGTACGAACAGGTGTGACAAGTCGACAACAAGCAAAACCAGTCCCCTAGTACACGAGAGAGAGGGTCGTCAGTGGAATGGAGTAAACAATGTGAATTTTCAATCAAATGTTTAAGTAAACCAATATTCGTTTATTAACAAGATTGTTTTAATGAGTATGTGGTGAAAAGTCGTATTCACGGAGCCACCAGATAGTATGAGATGCTCTCAGGCACGTCCACACAGGACTGTCCCATGGAAGCATGGGCCATGTGGGGCAATCGACAGGCAATGGTGACTGTACAGGTACTGTAGACACATGTGTGGATTTGAATATCCAGAGATCTGACAGATCGTTCTATAGTAGTACAAGCATATCACTCTCATGATACTCTTCTTCTTCAATCATTGTATTCGTATCATAATGTATCATGTGTGGAACAACAAGGGATGCATGCACCATCAGGTGGAACATTGTCTGATATTTTGTTACACACACACACACACACACACACACACACAGTGTAGGCATATTATACATAATAACATATACCTAAAGTATACCATACAGGCAATGGATCCAGATCAAAACATAGTAAACATGATAAATCCTACATCTGTAGTGGTAATGGATGGACATATCTCCTATCTATATAGAGTTGTTGGATGATGGTGGGATTCCATTCATCATGGGGTTGTGCTTGGATAGAGGACTAGAATGTCATCGCATGAGACGTGATATGCGTTGCAAATGGTAGTTGATGGTATTGACAGTCTTTGGTTGCTTTGCCTGCATTGAATTGACAGAGTAGAGTGATTCGTTCCTACGTGCAAGCATTACGAGTTGCCGTACAGGTAGTTGTACAAGGAAACATTTGGAAAAGTAAAAACTTACCGCAGAGGCAGCACAGAGTCTCAGGGACGCTATTTCCTTTGCACAGAGAGTGTTCACGTTCGAGCCAGATTTTGTCAGGCATGCAAAGAATTGCTGTAGCTCTTCACCACATTGAGCACCTCCTCGTCTCCGGGTGGTGGTTTTGATTTTGATTGGAGTTTCCTTGTGCGTTTTTCGTCCCATGGTGCTATCGCAACATTCTCTCTACTAAAGTTACTTACTATTAGTTGTTTATGATATCTTACAGTTTAATTAGTAGTATTTTACTTTCAAGTCTGTATGGCAGGGTAGCAAACGCTCTAATCAGTGTTGAATCCTTGACCTTTTCCTGGAATGCTGAATACCATTGACGCCAAGAACAAAGTTTTCATGCAATGCTTCATTCAGACTCGACAGAGAGGCCATCTCTGCCTTGTGGACAGAGTTGATGCGATCCTGGCTTGACTCGAGAATATCTTGTGCACTCTTTTGCAGCTCTTCACATTGTTCCTTCATCCTCCTCACGGCCTGTTGTTGCCGTTCAAAGTACTCACTCATTTCCTCGAGCTTACTATGTAAGGACTGGATGGCAGATTCACTTTTAGCTTGGGATGTATGAGCCGCCCGAGAATATTTCATCTGACTGGATGCATATGCTCTTTCCAGGGCCTGCTCCATCTCCATCTTGAGTAATTGCATCTTTTGCTGAGAAATTCTTTCTGAGAGAGCGGTTTGACTATCCATAGCTTTTTGAATCGCTTGATGGAAGGTATTCAAGACATCAAGATCGTCGTCTTCTGTGACAGCTGTGTCATTGATACCATGGGTGGCATGAGGAGAGCGTGGGATTGGTGTGTCGCTCTTCTCAATCCTTTTCCTTTGTGGCTGCATACCTGATTCCAATCCTGCAAGACGAGATTTTCCCCGTGTTGATCCTCTTGGTGTTGCAGCAACCCTGTTCTGCTCTGGAGTCATGTTTGACTTGACTTTTGCTGCATGGTGCATCACATTGAGAGGTTCAGGCGACGCGAGAGCACTTCCAAGACTGTTCCTGTGAGCATTGATTACTGACTGCAAGTACGTTTCCTTTGCTTTGACTCCTGGGGACTCCTTACGAGCAATGGGATCACCTCTAGTGTCCCTCCCAGCAGGGCGTTTCAAGTCTTGAGCCTGCTCTTGTTGAGGTGGATGCTCACCAACGCTATCCGGGAAGCTTTGGTGTCCTGCTTGTTTCTTGATAGCATCGGAAGCTTTCAGTGCAGCTAGGCGTTTTCCTACTGCTCTCCTGGCATGTCCACCATTTTCTAATTGACTCGGGTTCTTCCTTGCTGCGCTAACGATTCTTTGCTTACCGCGTGTCTGACCAGATGATGCCTTGGGTGCTGGCTTGGGAGATGCCTGGAGAGATGCCTTGGGAGATGCCTTGGGAGATGCCTTGGGAGATGCTTGCTGTGCTCCAAACTGAGAGCGACGCATCATACTCAATTGGCCCCGTTGTTCTTTGGTGCGAAACTCGACAAGGTTTCTTTCAGGACAAGCAAACTCTTCCTCTGGAGAGTGCTCACTGGCACCACCCGAATCAATCGAGCCTTCCCTGTCCAAACCCTACATAGTCACATACAACACATATAATATGATTACAACACGGGTGCATGATGCATATAGTATCCATACCTGGATGCTTGACGCAGGCCCAAGGGCACGGTGCCTCTTCCATGGGGCTTCGTTTGCACGTGCTGGTTCATTGCCAACTGTAGGTGCTGTATCACCCATATCTGATGAATATTCCCCGTTTTTGTTCATGGCAGCCATAGATTCAATGCGGTAATCATCAGTCCCTTTGAAAGAGACCGACCCACACTGTTGTTGACCGTTGTCACGCGACTTTGGGGGATACGCAACAGCGACAGCCCTGCATACAGTATCATCAAATATGTAATTTATAAAATAATGTAGAACAAAAGAAAGTAGAGACCGTACATCAAAATTCGACCCTTGAGAGGAGCTTTCGAGGGCATGTTGTTCCGTGACGTGGAGTTGCACGAGAGTCGATATTTCTTACTGTTTGAGTTTATATCTTATATTTTATATAAATATTAATGTATTATTGTATATGCTGCGACCTTTGGTGGTCCTTTCTTGATGAATATGACTGATCTCGATCTTGGACATCTGCATGAAAGTGCATGGGTTGGCAAAACTCATGTTTCACATGATTATTGCCGGCCAATATATGCATAATATGATTCTATGACGCTATCACGAACTACTCTTCTTTTGATTGTTTGGGACGTGATGGCTTGATCTGTAAACTTGCTTGTATCAAAATATGTCTCCAATAAGCTGCATTCATATGGTTTTCCTCGTATTGCAACACAATATGTGGGAGGCTGTGGACAGATGTCTGTGGATGATACATCAATGTTATGCAAGAAGCACTTACTTTGTAAGATGTCAAATGTGAATGCGTTGCATCCTTCTGCCATCCTGCAAGCGGTCATGCATTCTCTCTCTGAAACATGGCGAGTTGATGATTCATACAGTACAGGCTGCTGTTTTGGCTCTACTGTTCCATCATACATGTATCCAGGGTATCCAGGTCTATACATGATACGGTCTCCTGTATTACATGCCATTTGTCCAGGTCCTTGGCTTTTGAACGAACTGAAGATTTCCTCAATTTTGTCATCATCTTGTGTGCATGCATGACCATTCCCACGAAACCCGGCATGGCATGTGCACGTAAAGCTTCCCTCTTCGTCTATACATTCAGCATTTTGATCACAGTCATGAATATTGCGGGCACACTCGTTGATGTTCGTTGTACAGTTGATGCCCTCATATCCAGTTCCAGGAATGCCACGTATCCAGGTGTTGCTACAGTCCTTCACAGGAGGGGCTGGTGTGGACAGGGTTTCTGAACAGTATCCTTCGAATACATACTCTTGATTGATCTGCTGTATCTCTCTAGTGAAATTAACTGCAATCTCAAAGCTTTTTTCGTTCTCAAAGACTCCAAAGACTCCACCAGCAGAACCTCCCTCCTCTGCAGGTTAGTACAGTAAAATCTTGGTCACGTCCAATATCTTGAATTTAAGAGACATACAATAGAATGACGTTGTTATGAGGATGACCTACGTACCTGCTGGTGCTTTTTGTCCCAGAGCAAACCATTGCCAAAAGAGCCCTCCTTGAAAAGGACCGCCATTCTTCACATCATCTAGTATCATGTCATATATCCTTTGATACCACTGGTCTCTAATCTTGACCATTTTCTCAGTGTTTCCCCATGCACCAAACTCAGACATGATCAATGGTATGCCTAATTGCTTGCTTTGTTTGATATGCTCTCCAAGCCATCGTTTGGCAAAGTCTACTGTCGCCTCTTCCCAGTTTTGTATCCACATATGTATTCCAGCATAGTCTATATTCTTGTCTGCATGGTTGGAAACAAAGTTTTGACCCTGATCACCCGCCCAGCTATTGTTTCCAGACGGGTTAGCCCCTTGCTGAGGGGTTTCGTTTGAAAAGAAACCCTCTTCACCAACAGTCAATAGATGATTTGAATCAATTGTCTTGACGAGTGATGCCATTGAAGATATCCATGTATCGAGAACAACTGCTGGACATCCTGCACAACGTGGCTCGTTGATGAGCTCCCAGCTGAAGATTACTGGGTCATCCTTGTACACTCGGCCATTTATTGAGTTGCGACGGAGTAGCAAGGTGCGCACATGCTGAGCGTATATCTTCCATGCATTCTCATTTTGGAAAAAGTCTTCATGGGACTCTAAGTTGGCAAATTCTTGAAATTGTGGAATTCCCCCTGCCTCTTGCCAATTGTCTATCAGGTTGAGAACCACTCGAATGTTATGCTTTCTAGCTTCATCCAAAAGGTAGTCAAGGCCCCGAAATATCATTTCATTGTATGATCCAGGCGAATCCATCAATGTGTACTCTAAGGAAACAGGATTAGCCCATGTGCGAATGAGATTGAATCCATTCTTTTGAGCCTTTCTCAACTGTGATCGAAGAAGTTGCTGCCCAGTCATGTTGTGAGGAAGGCTGGCCCCATACAGACGAAGCACACCAGCAGCTTGCTCAACTCCTTCCCACATATTGAATCCTGAAACATAAAATAGATCACAATGTGGCCCTACCACAAATCTCCCCTGCTCTACTTTTACAAAATACTCCATCAAATCAAGCCCAGCTGCATTATCTCCTGACAAGTAGCACACATGAATGCTTCGCAGTCCAAAGAGTACAAGAGCAATTGCAAACAAGCTCAGAGGTAGAGTGTACGTCCTAGAGGCTGAAAGTGATCTATTTGAAAACCTCCTTGACTTTTCCATCAGAGAACCGTGCGCGACAGAACTCCTCTGATAGTCACCACTGGAACGTCTCCTCGGAGCAGATAAAACCGACGTCATCGAGCGCCACTACGAATCCATGAAAGCCATATTATTGGGTCACAATGTTTTGAGTTGTATTTATTAGTACAAAAATGACAATTTATCTCAAGTAACCCTCGAAATGGGATACATTCCAATCTCTTGGGGGAACAAACTCTAGACTCTAGAGTCAGGTAGTTGTTGACTCAACGTTTGACTACGGATATGTATGCATTACAAAGCATTCTGCAATCGATGTAAATGCCGCATTTCTTCCTGGAGATACTCACTATACACTTTGAGATAACTCTTGGCCAAAGCTTTCTGCGCCATCCGATGACGCAGAGCAGCCATGCAATGTTTATTGACTGTGTCTTCCTGCTTGCTTAAAGCTTTCAACAATAACTCATCGGACTCCAATGTTCCTGTCCCGTTTTCTTTATCTTGCAACGTATGAAGTTTTAATTCAAGCAACCGTACTATTGTGGTCATCACGGCCATCCTCATACCAGAGGCTTTGAGTTTTTCACTGACTGAGTTGGTTTCATTCTTTTGCTTTGATTCTTCAAATTCATCAGCATCCATCACAAATATTTCTAGAGTCTTCAACGCATCTGTCGGCAAAAGTTTTGAGAAACAATGTTGTCTCTCTGATTCACCCATCTTCGTTTGATCCCGTGGTAGAGCTATGGACTCATAGTGTCTCTGAGACAAGAACAGTTGAGGGCCCAGGCCATTCTCTAACAATAATGCAATGCGCTTCTTTAAGGTTGCATCCCATTGCTCTGGTGGGGGAACGGGACAATTAATCATCAAAACTTCTCTATCTGCATCCATTCCTATGACACCATACTGGAATATTACCTGTTCCATAGAAAGATCATTGTCAACTGACACAGTCAATGGTGTATTCCCACGTTTTGCAAGGATCTTCCGCCGTGAACAGACAGCACAAAGCGATTCTTCTTTTCTATTTATATCCCATTTGCAGTCTCCATGAAGCGATGGCCTTAATATATCCGTTCCAGGAAGGATTTGAATACTAAATTCATGATCTGCCCCTTTCTGTTGCAATGGGATTGCCAAGCGTTGAAAAGCAGCTGCAGCCCAGATAAAGTCTTCAAATGTGGGCATCAATCTCAAACCTTGAGCCCTTGCAATATCATCACATATTGGTTTTAGCTCTTCCCACGAGTGCTCCAATGCCTTTCTTTTCAGCATGATGCCCCATGCCAGTGATGTCCCTTGAAGCCATTGCAATTCTTCCTCGGTCCAACAGACTGGCGTGGAAAAGGATTGCGGCAGTACAGAGATCCAAGGATGTAAATAGCTCTCATCTCCCTTGAGTTTCTCAACCAATAGGTGAGCAACAATACGATAGTCACCCTCCAAAGAGAGTGCTTTGGAGACTTCAGAAGAGTCTTGTGATACTGCATATTGTGTAGGAAATGAGAGCAATACTGGATCTCTCGTAAATATATTCGCTATTCTCGACAACCCAAACCATTTTGTGTTAAAAAGTCTTGCACCAGCAGAGCTTAATACGGCAATAATCGACCCAGACTCGTCTCCATGTTGCTCTGCCTGTAATTCAACATGTCTGGTATCTATCCCTCTACTTTCCAGCCAATCCTGATACCCTTTTATCAATGATGCACGCAATATGAGCGGCTTTTGATCTTCATCTGTACAATATGCAACCTGTGATGAATCCCCAGC
>PJEL010000396.1_pt1 | contig 51592 bp, 68 predicted proteins | sample 1853271 | NCBI WGS metagenome assembly PJEL01 (sample SAMN08108733, study PRJNA415343) | Invertebrate metagenome, whole genome shotgun sequencing project. | host: Globobulimina | place: Sweden: Gullmar Fjord | collected 2015-08
TGTTGCTGCTTCAACAGCTGCATTTAGTGAAAGAATATTTGTTTGAAATGCTATTTGATCAATTATTCCAATAGCATCATTAATAAGTGTAACTTGTTCATTTATTTCATCCATTGCAATAGTTGTTTTTGATGCTAAATTTACACCGTTTGTCGAAGATTGAGTAAGTTCATTTGCATATGAAACCATTTTTGCCACATTTTGAGTGTTATTTCTAATATTAGAAGTGATTTCTTCAAGTGAAGCTGCTGTTTCTTCTAATTCTGAGGCAGTTTTATTTGAATTTGCATTTAAAGTCTCTACATTTTGTAAAAGTGTATGGGAACTATTTTGTAGTGTTAAGCCATTAGATTTATTTTCAATTAACATTTTTGTTATAAGATCTCTTACATCATTTAAAGCAAGTACTATTTTACCTTCATCATCTTTAATTTCATTTGTAAAATCTAATTTTCCAAAACTAACTAAACCCTCAAGTATTTTATTTGTGTCACTTGCAATATTTTTTTGTAGTTGTTCTAACATATAATTAAAACTAATTCTTAATTTTTCTAAATTTTCTGATTTAACTTTATCCCTAAGCCTATTTGATAAAAAACCTAAACTTATTTTTTCTATTATAATTTGAACATCGTTTAAAAACTTTTCATTGTCTTCAAATAATTCTTGTGTTTTTTTAATATTTTTATTTATGACTTTAGACATTGTTCCTATTTCATCATTAGAGGTAACTTTTAATAGGTTTATCTCTGTACTTTCATTATTTAGATATTTAAAAAAAGCTAATAGGTCATATTGAAATCTATTAATTGAGTTGAATATGTTTTTTGATAAAATATAAGCAAAGAGCATAACAAAAAACATGATGATAAGAGCAATACTAAGACTTTGTTTTTTCATTTTCTTGATTTCGCTAGTGATTATTTTTGTTAATTCTTTATCTAATATATTTAATAAAAGTTCTGTTTTATGAACTCTTTTTCTCATATCCCCTTGTAATCCATCTTTACTTGTAAGTCCTATTTTATTCTCTGCTTTACTTAATGACAAAAAATCTTTTTTATATGAAGATAAATAATTTAAAACTACTCTAGAATTTTTTTGTTCTTTTATCTGTATTTCTAGTTTTAAAATATTCTTTGTATATTTACTAATATATTTATTATCTCTTCTTAGCATAAAATCTTTTTCATTTTTTCTAAGATTATAAACACCTGCCAATAATTTATAGTTTTTTGATTCTTTAGCTAGTGTTTGAATTTTATGAACTGATTTTCTAAGTTTTCCATATAAACCACTTTTAGAATCTAATCCTATTTCTAACTGTTTGTCCACTAAAATAAAAAAATCATTTTGATAACTATTAATTATAGAATTAAATTTTATTACATTTTTTGTATTAATATCTTTTTCTTTAAGAAGTTGAATTAGTTTTTTTGAGTGTAGATGTAGCTTTTCTACGTTTTTTTCAAATTTCTTTTTATATTTTATATTTTTTCTAAGTAAAAAGTCTTTTTCATTTCTTCTTAACATTAACATATCTGCTTTTAGTTCTTCAACTTTTATCTTTGAATCATCTAAATTACTTAAATTATTTAATGAGATATTTAACATAAGAAACAATATTCCAAGCCCTATTATAGAAATAATGGTAGATATGATGAGTTTTAATTTTATACTTAAATTTTGAAACAATATAAATCCTTTTTGATTTGGATAAGGATAATATTATTTTTTAATTACAAAATGATTACAATAAGTATTATATTTAGTATTTACTTATTAATTTAATAATAAGTAAATATTTTGATTAGTGTTTAATATGAAGTAAGATTTAGAACATCATTTTTATTTGAGTACGAATAAGATTCATAAGTTTCATTTTTTGCTTTTATTGTATGAACTGCCATTCTATCTGCAAGTTCATTTCCTTCAATACCAGCATGTCCTTTTACATGTTTTATTTCGATTTTGTTTTTTATTTCTTCATATAATAAATGGGCTGATTTAATTAGTTCAAGGTTTTTAATCTCTCCACCTTTTTTTGTCCAACCCTTAGCTTTCCATCCATATGCCCAAGTTTTTATACAATCTATACTATATTTTGAATCAGATAAAATAGTAATTATTTGTGAACTTTTCATCTCTTGTGAAAGTAATAATGCCTTGTATAGCGCATTTAATTCAGCAATATTATTTGTTCCTTTTTTTATATAAGCTCCATGATATAAAATAGGTAAATTATCATCAATATATAAGGCTAATCCACTACCAGCTTCTCCTGGATTTCCAGAACATGCTCCATCACAATAAATTCTGATATTAGATGTATCCTTTTGTTTTATTGAAGGTGTTTCAGTTTTACTTGTTTTAATATTATTAAAGTCAAGTACCATATGATAATTCTTAACTATTTGTTCTTGTGCTTTAATCGCTAATTTACCCTTTAAAAGCATTAGCATATTAGCATCATTTCTTGATATTTCTTTCCCTAAAGATAATTCTTCTAAATTATCATCTTCAATTGGTTCTAAATCTAGCATTTTTAATTGTGTTTTATTTAATTCATTGTTAGTAGATATTAGATCAAAGAATTTTTTATTTATTTGCATAATTATCCTTCTCTATGTTTTTTGCCATTAAATGTTATGACAAGATCTAATCTTATCTTTTCTTTTGATCTTAGAACTAGGAATTCTATACCATCAATTACTTGCATTGTAGCAACGATACCTTTTATAGTTTGTTTTTCACTTGAATCTTCATTTTCTAAATAAACTATAGTGGAAGGAATTTTTCTTTGCATTGCAACATTTAATTGATCAAAAAATTCGCATGATATTGGATTGTACATCTGTACCTTTCTTTTGTATTTTAACTATAAATGCAAGTATACTAAAATGAAGTCAAAATTTACATAAGAGTATTTAATAAAGTAGGGTGTTTTATCCATATAAAAAAAGAGAACAGTTCCAAGAACTATTCTCTTTTATGAATATTTTATAAATTATTCTATAATTATGAGTATAATTTTGTATTATACATCACCTTCAGTTGGATAAAATACTGATTTTGTATCACTATCAAAATTTGACATACCTGTACTACTTGCACATCCTGCTAAAGCAAATAATAATGCTAAGCTTAGTAATAAAGTTTTCATAATAAATCCTTTTAAATGTTTTTGTAACACTTTTTTTCTAAGCCAATTATAACAATTCAATATAAAGCTTTTGTAAAGACTTTGTTAAGGGTTTGTGTAGAGAAGAGGGTAAAAGTTAATTAAAAAAAAGGGGAATAGCTCAAAGAACTATTCCCCTTTTGAATACTTTATAAACTATTCATTTGTATAACTTAACACGAGAATAAACTCATGTTATACATCACCTTCAGTTGGATAAAATACTGATTTTGTATCACTGTCAAAATTTGACATACCTGTACTACTTGCACATCCAGCAAGAGCGAATAATAACGCTAGACTTAATAATAGAGTTTTCATAATATATCCTTTTATCATTAGATTGTTTTAATAACGTTTCCTAAAGAAACTAGATACAAACGAATTGTTAAAGAACTATTTAATTTCTAAGTCAATTATAACGATTGATTGTAAAGTATTTGTTTAGCAAATATAATGATTTTCATGATTTAATCTTAAATATATCTTAATTTCAGTATATTGAAAGAAAAGGATTAATATGAAAGGTACTCTATATTTTTTACTTTTATCAATAGTTTTCTCTGGATGTGCTAAATATAAAACAACTACAACAAAACGAGATCAATTGATGTTACTATCAAAAGCTGAAGAAACAAAAGTTTCTGAAATACAATTTCATAAAATAATGAGAAATACTAAAATGTGTAAAGATATTGATAGATGTGGTATGGTTGAGAGAGTAGGTAAACGTCTTACTTCGAAACTAAAAGGTTATCATATTAAAGAATGGGAATTTATATTAGTTGAAAATGACTCCATTAATGCTTTTTGTTTACCAAATGGAAAAGTAATAGTAAATGAGGGTGTATTTAAAGTTGCAAAAAATGAAGATCAATTAGCTACTATTCTTTCTCACGAAATAGCACATGCACTTTCAAGACATGGAAATGCAAGAATCAGCAGATCAAAAGTATTAAATGGAGTTGAAATTGCAGGTGGAATCGTAACTGCATTATTAAATCCTTTATTAGTAATTCCATATGTAATTGCATATGAAAATGGAACAAAACACGGAATTGATTTACCAATATCAAGAATAGAAGAACTAGAAGCAGATTCAGTTGGTTTAGACTTAATGCATAAAGCTGGCTATGATTTAGATGAATCATTAAAGTTTTGGAATAATCTGATAGAAATTAATGCTCATAAACGAAATATAAAAAGTACAACTCACATGTCATATGATAAAAGATTACTAAAAATCAAAAAACATATAAAGGAATTAAAAAATATAAAAAGCTAAAAATTCGATTAATTATGCATAAAAATAATATATTATTAAAAATAATAATATGTAATAATAGTTTGCATTTTTAATTTTTTTAAGATATAATAATCGCATTGAAAGACAAATGTAAAATATTAAGATAGTTTATTCCTCGCAGAATGGTCTAGAATTACTAGTTTACCTTATAATTTCGCCCACCCTAGAAATAGAGTGTATTTACAACAAAAGGAATTTGCAATGGCAAATCAAGTTAATGGAACAGTTAAATGGTTCAATAGTGAAAAAGGTTTTGGTTTTATTCAACAAGAAGATGGCGGAGACGATGTATTCGTTCACTTTAGACAAATAAACAATACTGGATACGGTAGAGTTACTCTTGAAGAAGGTCAAAAAGTTTCTTTCGAGGTTGGTGAAGGTCAAAAAGGCCCTCAAGCTCAAAACGTTACTATTCTTTAATTATTCCAATGGGTAGATTTATTTCTACCCATTTCTTTTTAAACTTAACTTCTAATTTAATTTACCCAAAATAATTCTTATTTCATTTCTTACAAGTTCTATGCAATCTATTACATTATTTGCTGAGTCTTTATTTTCATGAATTGTAGGCCAATGTTTTTGCCATGATGTATAAAGTACTTTTGTTTTTAAATCATTTTTTTTTGAAGCAATCATGCTTAAATCTACAATTATTCCAACTTTAACCCAACCAGTACGTGGATTACCAGCTTTCTTATCTTTTTCATAATATGCTGCATAAATAATTTGTTCTAAGTTAGCTAATTCTTTTAACATTTCAAAACTTGAGGTTCTTACATTACTATTTATTTCTGATTGTTCTAATCTATATACATTATATGAGAATCCAACAAGAGTTAATAGTATTGATAATATTGAAGTTATTTGGTAAGTTTTTAATCTTTTGATTATATTTAAGTTTGGCATTTTAAAACCTTTTAATTATTTAAAACATTATAAATTAATTATATCTCAAATTCTAAATAATATCAAAGGTTTATAAAATTAGTAAGAGTTAGAATCCCCTAATACTTTATCTAGTGTATATTTTAAATCTTCATCTAAATCCATATTTTTTCTCATCCAATTTAAATATCCAGAATCTTCTTTTGCAACTTCTACTACATCTTTACCTTTATGTTTACCAAACTTAAATGTTTTAATAAATACAGGTGTTCTCGTAAGTTCAACTAGTTTTTCAATCGGATTATAATCTGGATATATTTCTCTACATTTAACTACAAGTTTAGATAAAAATAGTTTCATAACTAATACATCACCTAAAGCATCATGTGCTTTTATAGTAATATTATGTCTAGTCGCTTCTTGCTCTTCTGTTTTATATAAATCAAGTGCATATCTTAAGTATTGAAGTCTATGATATGGTAATTCTGAGAATAAATGTTTAGCACATCTTAATGTATCAATTAATTGATATTGACTTATAAAACCTTCTTTTTTAACCATACCCATATCAAATGCAATATTATGTGCAATTAAATAGTTTTCATTATTGTTTAGTTCTTCAAGTTTTTGATAAAAAGATGTTTGTGTCGCAATTGGTTTATTTAATAATAAATCAGGAGTAATATTATGTACTTCCATTGCTTCAATTTTAATGTCTACATCTGTAGAACATAATTCATCAAAAGCTTCAACTTTACCTTTTTGATCAATTACCATTCCGCCAAATTGTATAACTTTATCGTCTTCTTTGTTTCCAGTAGTTTCTGTATCAAATAATACATAATATGCCATATTTAAAATTCCTCTTTATATTATTAACATTCCATCACCATAAGAGAAAAATCTGTATTCTTCTTTTATAGCTTCTTCATATATTTCTAGTGTTTTTTCTAAACCTACAAATGATGCAATTAACATAATTAATGTAGATTTTGGAAGGTGAAAATTTGTAAGTAAATGATCAACTTTAATAGGTTCATTTGAAGGATTTAAAAATAAATCACATTCCCCTTGAATCATATTAGTTCTTGAATAATATTCAATTGTTCTTGTAACTGTAGTTCCAACTGCTAGTGTTTTTTTTGCATTATCTAAAGCTTTTTTTGCTTCTCTACCAATTTCAAAATATTCACTATGCATTGGATGATCTAAAATATCTTCAGCATCAACTGGTTTAAAAGTTCCTGCACCTACATGTAAAGTTAGATAATTCACATCAAATTTATCATTTATTTTTTCTAATAGTTCAGGTGTAAAATGTAAAGATGCTGTTGGAGCAGCAACTGCACCATAATTTTTTGCAAATAGTGTTTGATAATTAATATTATCTTTTTCTTCATCTTCTCTATTCATATAATGAGGAAGAGGTAAATGTCCTATTTCATTTAGAATATCAACTAATGTTAAAAAGTCTAATTTTTTATCATTTTGATAAAATTCAACAACTCTTGTTCCATCTTCATTTAATTCTAAGACTTTTACAATTAAATTTTTATCAAAATAAATATTAGTACCTACATTTACTTTTGCTCTAATCATTACAAGGTATCTATCCATGAATAACGGTTTATTAAGTAAAAGTTCTGCTTTTCCACCTGAGTCTTTTTTTCCAAAAATTCTAGCTTTTATAACTTTTGTATCATTTAAAAAAATTGATAAATCATCTGGTAAAAAATCAATTAAATTTTTAAAAGTAGTATGTGTAATCGTCTGATCTTTTCTATTATAAACCAAAAGTTTAGCACTATCAGCAGGAACCACTGGATTAGATGCTATTAATTCTTTTGGTAACTCATAATCATAACTTGATGTTTTTAAAGGGTCCATCATAAAATATTATTCCTCTTCGTCTTCATCTACAACTGCTGGATTAAATACTTTTGCAATATAAATTGATGCAATATATAAAATAATAAGTGGTCCAGCCATTAAAAATTGTGTTAATACATCAGGTGGTGTTAAAAGTGAAGCAACAACAAATATGATTACAATTGCATATTTAAAGAAATCTCTTAGCATTCTATCATCAACAAGACCAATTTTTGCTAGGAAGAATGTAATTACTGGTAATTCAAATGCAATACCAAATCCAAATAATAGTTTAGTAAAGAAACCAACATATTTACCAATACTTGGTAATATTGTTACTACAGCAGAACCAAAGTTTACTAAGAATTCAAAACCATAAGGTACAACTACATAATAAGCAAAAGAAGAACCAACTAAAAACATTAGTGTTGCAAAAAAAACAAATGGAAATACAAGTTTCTTTTCATGTTCATAAAGACCTGGTGCTAAAAACAACCATAATTGCCAAAATATTACAGGTAATGAAAGAATAAATCCAGCAAAAAAAGCAACTTTTAAAGCTGTAAAAAATGTTTCTTGAATTTCAACTGCAACCATTTGAGAATTAGGAGGAAGTACTGCTTCAACGGGAACCATCATCCATTCTAAAATTGGCTCATAAAAGAAAAAACAAACAAAAAACATTGCAATTAATGATCCAATAGAAATCATTAATCTTTTTCTTAGATCCGCGATGTGCGGTTTTAAATCATCAAACATTAAACTTTGTCCTCTTTTTCTTCTTCAAAATTAACTTTAAACTTATTAGCAGCATCATTATTTGTTACATTTTCTTCTGTATTTTCATTGATTACTTCAGTCTTTTGTGTAACTTCATTTACTTCTGATATTTTTTCTTTTTTCTTTTTATCTTTTTTAAATGAAACTTTTTTCTTTTTTGATTTTTCACTTACTTCTTTTTCAGTAGAATCATCTTTCATTATTTCATCCAAACCTAAATCAAGTTTTGTATCAATTTTTACTGTTGATTTAACATCTTCAATTTGAGCTTTGAATTTATTAGCTTCTTCTTTCATATCTTTGATATTTAATTCAGTATCTAAAGTAGTTTTAGCATCCTCTACACCTGATTTGAATTTTTTAATAAATTTAGCAACTTCTACCATTGCTGTAGGTAATTTATCAGGTCCTAGCGCGACAATTGCAACTATTGCAATTAGAAAGATTTCCATAAAGCCCATTCCAAACATTATATAACTCCAATGTATATTTAAGGATAGATTCTAACTAATTGTTGTGAAAATACTACTTAAAGTAAATAGATTATGAATTGTTTTTTTTAGTAAAAATAATGTTATAGATTTATACTTAAGTATTTGTATATAAGATACATCATTATATAAAATCAATAAAATACTTATAGCTTTTCTTATTTACTAAACCTTTTACCAAAAATTTGATAAAATCTTATTCAAATAAATCAAAAACATAATACGGAGAGAAAATGAAATTATTAGTTATATTATTTGTAGGAGTTATTTTATATTTTATTGCAAGAAATTATAAAACAGAAAAGTTTCAAAATATAAATTTAAAAGTTAAAGAAAATTTTGATGGAGATTTATTAAATCATGAAGCTGGCTTACTAATTGCACTTATGGCAAAAGTTTCAAAAGCTGATGGCAAAGTTTGTGAATTAGAAGCTGAGCTTTTAAAACATACTTTTAGTGATGTTTCAAGTCATTTTTCAAATCATGAAGAAGTAAGAGAAAAACTAAAAAACCTTTATAATAAAGAAAAAGAAAGTTTTGATAATACTATTGAAATTTGTGAAAAATTATACAGCCTTACAAAGTTTGATAATACTAAACGTGTTAAAATTATGGAATATTTATTAAATCTTGCCTTTATTGATAAAGATTTTTCAAATGCAGAACGAATGATTATGGAAGATATATCAAATGCATTAAAAATAAAAAAACAAGATTTTGAAAATATTGTTCATAATTTTGAGTCATTTTATGCTCAACAATCTTCTTCTAATGCATTAAATTTAGAAAAAGCATATGAAATATTAGGTTCTAGTGAAAAAGATGATGCTGCTACATTAAAGAAAAATTATAGAAAATTAGTAAAACTTCATCATCCAGATATTATTTCAGGACAAGGTGCTTCTCAAAATATTATTGATGATGCAACAAGAAAATTGCAAGAAATAAATGAAGCATATGAGATAATTAAAAAACATAGAGGAATATAAGTGTTTGGTTTTGAAAATTCTTATGAAGTATGTAATTGTAAAAAAGTTACTATTCAAGAAATAATTGATTCAATTAAAAATAATGAAAATAAAACTTTAGGACAAATACAAGAATTAACTAACGCAGGTACAGAATGTAGATATTGTATTATGAAAGAATGTGATTCTGGTAAAATTAAAAAAAAGATATATTGTAAAGATATATTAAATCAAATTAAAAGTGAGACAATAAATGGCTAAAAAGTTTCCTCATTCATTTGAAGTCTGCGCTTGTAGAAGTGTAAGTTTAGGTGAAATTGTTGATGCAATAAAAGTAAAAGGTGCAAATACAATCGAAGAAATTGGTAAATTTACTGATGCAGGTAGTTGTTGCAAGTGTTGTGTTAGTAAAAAAAAAGATATTGGTGAAGTAAAAATGGAATTATACTTAGAACAAATACTAAATAAATTTAAAGAATCGAAATAAATGAAAGAAAAATTAATAAATGAAATAAAAGAATTGATAAAAATCAATCCCTCTGATAGTATAGAAATCAACCCAAATTATTTAGAGTATTTTACAGAAGAAGAATTAATTTCAATTATTAATCAATTGAAATGGAAAAAAGATGAAATTAGTAATATTACATCAGATTATTTGACAGAAATTTATGAAAAAACAAAAAAAGATGAGATATAATAATTTATTATAAAGGATTTTAATTGATAGATTGGCAAAATATTAAAGAACAATTAGTTAAGTTTTTAGATGAAGAAGTAAAAAAAACAGGATTAAGTAATGTTACAGTTGGTTTATCTGGAGGATTAGATTCTGCTGTTGTAGCAGTATTATGTAAAGAAATTTTTGGTGATAAATTAAACTGTGTTTTAATGCCATCACAGTTTTCTTCTCAAAGTTCAACTGATGACGCTGTTGAATTATGTAAACAATATAATATTAAATATGAAATAGTTTCAATTGCTCCTATGGTTAGTGCTTTTATTGATAGCATGGATAATGATAGTTTGCGAATTGGAAATTTTAGTGCAAGAATGAGAATGTCAGTTTTATATGATATTTCATCAAGAGAAAAATCATTAGTAATTGGTACATCTAATAAAAGCGAACTTTTACTTGGTTATGGTACTATATTTGGAGATATTGCTTGTGCAATTAATCCATTAGGAGAAATGTATAAAAGTGATGAATTTGAATTTGCAAAATTTATTGGTGTAACTGATGCAATTTTAAATAAAGCTCCAAGTGCAGACTTATGGGATGGTCAAAGTGATGAAAATGAACTTGGTTATACATATAAACAAATGGATGAAGTTCTAAAACCTATGATTGATAAAAATAAATCAAAAGATGAATTAATCAATTTAGGGTTTGATGAAAAACTGATAGATATGTTAACATATAGAGTTAAAGCAAACGCCTTTAAAGGTAAATTACCTACAATCGCAAGTATTAATTGGAGTTAAAATGATAAAAAAAGATATTGCAATTTACAAAGCCTCTTTAGATAATGATGAATTAAATCAAATAAGAAGTGTTTTAGAATCAAAAAATGACTTATCAAAAGTTATTGAGTTTGAAGAAAGAATGAAAGACTTTATTGGTGCAAAATATGCAATTGCAACTGCAACTTCAACCGCTGCTATTCATTTAGCATTAAGTGCAATCAAATTAAAAAGAGGGGACAAGATTCTAATGTCTGTTAACTCTTTTGTAAATTTACCAGAGGTTGTAAGACATTTTGATGCTGAGCCTGTATTTATTGATATTAATATGGAAAATATGAATATTGATGTAAATAAATTTGAGCAAGCACTAGCTGCTAATGAATCAAAAAAATTAAGAGGTGCAATTATTACTTTTGTTGCAGGTCAAACTCCTGATTTAGATAGGATTTATGATATTGCTAAAAAATATGGAATTATACTTATTGAAGATTGTAGGTCAGCACTTGGTGTTACTTATAATGGAAAAAAAGTTGGAAACTTAAGAGCAGACATGACGATTTTTTCAACTAATCCATCAAATAGTAAATATGCAATTTCAAGATCTGGAGTTATTGTAACTGCCAATGAAGAAATAGCAAATAGAGCAAAACTTTTACGTACACATGCACTTACAACAACTTATGATAGTTATGGAAACTTAGATTATGTTTATGATGTAGTTGATATTGGACATAAATATGATTTATCTGAACTTGATGCTGCTTATGCTCTTGCTCAATTAAATAAAACAGAGAAGTTTATTAAAAGAAGAAAAGAAATAGCAAAATTATATGAAAAAAATTTAGCAGGTGTAAAACATATTACAATTATGCCTCATAAAGATGAACATATTTTTACGCAATTTATTATTAAAGTATCAAGAAATAGAGATGCATTTGCTAGAGCTTTAAAAGATAGAGGAGTTGCAACTGGACTTAACTATATTCCTTTACATCTTTTATCTTATTATAAAACAAAATATTCAATTAAAATTACGGCATTTTCTAATGCTTTAAATAATTATCAACAAATTTTATCCCTACCTATGTATGCAGGTCTTAGTGATGATGATGTTAAATATGTTTGTGATCAAGTAATTGATGTATCTTCTGAGTGGGTATAATTAAAAATTGAAACAAAAATTATATACTTGGATTGAAGATTATCTCTTCTTTCCAAATTCTCTCCAACAAATCATCTCTTTTTTATTACTTCCTTTAACTTTTATTTATATGCTCATTATTCTTTTAAAAAGAACATTAGCAAAAGAAATTGATTTTGATATTCCTGTTATTTCTGTAGGAAATATTATTGTAGGAGGTAGTGGTAAAACACCAATTACAATAAAACTAGCTTCAAGATATGAAAATGCATGTGTAATTTTAAGAGGTTATGGTCGAGAATCAAAAGGTTTATTTGTAGTATCTTCTTTTGGAGATATTTTAGTTGATATTAAAACTTCAGGTGATGAAGCAATGCTTTTAGCTAAATCTTTATCTAATGCTACAATTATAGTAAGTGAAGATAGAGTTAAAGCAATAAAAAAAGCAAAAGAGCTTGGATGTGAAATTATATTTTTAGATGATGGTTTTTCTAAATATCAAATTAAGAAATTCAATATTTTACTTAGACCTAAAAAAGAACCAACAAATATTCATTGTTTACCAAGTGGTGGGTATAGAGAACCTAAAGGTTTATATTCTTATGCTGATTTAGAGTTAAAAGAAGGTGATGATTTTCATAGAGTTATTACATTCAAAAAAGATTATAAAGAAGAGGAATTACCTAAAAAGATTTTACTTTTAACAGCAATTTCTAAACCAAAAAGATTATTAGAATTTTTACCTAAAGATACTAAAATGGTTAGTTTTGCTGATCATCATAGTTTTACGAATGAAGATATACAAAAAGTACAAAATGAATTTAAAGATTATTCAATTGTAACAACTGGAAAAGATTTGGTAAAATTAGAAAAATTTAATATGCCAAATTTATATTTAATGGACTTAGATATAAACTTAAATTCAAAGATAAATTTTTCTTTAATGGAAGAATTTATTACTACATATACTAACAAGAAGTAAAAATAATTATATTCAATAAAATATTTTAATTAATCATAAATATTTTTTTGGGTATTCTACAATTTAAATATACATTAGGATAATAAATGTTTGATAATTCAGTAAAAGCGTATAACGAAGCTTGTGATGTAATTCCTGGAGGAGTTGATTCTCCTGTTCGTGCATTTAAAAGTGTAGGTGGAACACCTCCTTTTATAGCAAGAGGTGAGGGTGCATTTATGTATGATATTGATGATAATAAATATCTAGACTTCGTACAAAGTTGGGGACCACTTATTTTTGGTCATTGTGATAAAGATATAGAAGACGCAGTAATTAATACTGTTAAGAAAGGTTTATCTTTTGGTGCTCCTACTGAATTAGAAACAGATCTAGCTAATGAAATAGTTGATATGTATGATTATATTGATAAAGTTAGATTTGTAAGTTCAGGAACAGAAGCTGTAATGTCAGCTATTAGACTTGCACGTGGTGTTACTGGTAAAGATGATATTTTAAAATTTGAGGGATGTTACCATGGTCATTCTGATTCTTTATTAGTTCAAGCTGGTTCGGGTATGGCTACATTTGGAACACCAAGTTCTCCTGGAGTTCCTGCTGATTTAACAAAACATACTTTACTTTGTGAATACAATAATATAGAAAATTTAAAACAATGTTTTAGAGATTCAAATGATATCTCTTGTATTATTATTGAACCAATTGCTGGAAATATGGGCTTAGTTCCTGCAAGTGCAGAATTTTTAAAAGCTTGTAGAGAATTATGTGATGCAAATGGAGCATTATTAATTTTTGATGAAGTAATGACAGGGTTTAGAGCATCATTAACAGGGGCTAGCGGTCTTTTAGAAACAAAAGCTGATATTATCACATTTGGTAAAGTGATAGGTGCAGGAATGCCAGTAGGTGCTTTTGCTGCTTCAAAAGAAATCATGGGTCATCTATCTCCTGATGGTGCTGTTTACCAAGCAGGTACATTAAGCGGGAATCCAGTCGCTATGAGTGCTGGACTTGTAAGTTTGAGAAAATTAAAAGCAAATCCAGGAATTTATTCTGAATTAAATGCAAAAGCACTTAAATTAGTAAATGGGTTTAAAGATATTGCAAATGCAAATAATATTCCATTACAAATTAACACAAGAGGTTCTATGTTTGGATTCTTCTTTTGTGAAGTTGCACCAACAAATATAAAAGAAGTTGCAAAATGTGATTTTGAAAGATTTGGTAAATTTCATAATGAAATGTTAAAAAAAGGTTTCTATTTTGCTTGTTCTCAATATGAAGCTGGGTTTATTTCAACTGTAATGACAGATAAAGATATTGATGATTGTATAAATGCAGCATCAGAAGTTATGAAAAATTTATAATAGGAAAATAAATGGAAACTTTAAAAAATGTTGAATTAGTAAAAAAAGCAAATATTTACTTTGATGGAAATGTTACAAGTAGATCATTTATTGATAATGATGGTTCTAGTAAATCATTAGGTATTATGATGCCAGGTACTTATAACTTTGGTACAGCTCAAGCTGAACTGATGGAAATTATAGCTGGAAATGTTGAAGTGAAATTAGCAGGGTCTGATACTTGGAATACATATACTGAAAATACTTCATTTAATGTACCGGCTAATTCTAATTTTGATATTAAAGTTGAAACTATAACAGATTATTGTTGTTCATATATAAAATAAATAGGGAATCAACATGAAAGAAAATAATAACGATTTTAAACCAAAACATAAAGGTAAACTTGAAGCACTAGATAATTTATCTTTAGGCTTATCAATGGTAGCAGCTGTTGGTATTGGTTTTGGTATTGGATATGGATTAAAAGAGCTTACAGGATATTCTTGGACTTTATGGTTAGGATTATTTTGGGGAATTGCAGCAGCAATTTTAAATATTTACAAAGCTTATAAACGTGCTCAAAAACAATATGAGGGATTAGAAAATGATCCGAGATATGCACACAGAGCTAAACATGGTGATAGTTCTATAAGCGATAAAGATAAAGATGAAGATTAATTCATCTATTAAAAGTTTTGCAAAGGTTTTTATTATTCTAAACCTTTGTTTAATTGTTGGAATATTAATTTTAAAAGATATTACGTGGCTTTTAAATACACAAGTAGCTTTTATTTCATCATTATTTATTACTATTGCTTCTTTTTTATCATATAAAAAAAATATTCAAGGAAGATTATCAAACCTCGATACTTCAAGAGTTAATAAAACAGAAGATAGAGATAAAATAGATGAAATTGATGATCCCTATGATTTATATACAGAATATGAAGAAATACCAGAAGAAGAGTTAACACCTACAAAAATTAAAGAAATTATTGATGAAGAAAAATCAAAAGTCAAAAAAAATTCTTTAAAAAATACATTTTTCTCTGCAACTGGATTTTTATCTATCTATAGAATATTAGGTTACTCAACTTTAGTTTTTGGATTTTTTGCTTTAAATAATAACAAATTATTTATTCCAATGGCTTTTATTATTGGATTAAGTGTTGTTCCTATTGGGGTATTACTATCAAAGCTTTTAGATAAAAAATAAAGCTTTGATAGGTTTAAATTATAAGTGGTAAGTCTATTGTAATTTTATTATCACTACATGTTACTATAAACGAACTATCTTGTTTATAGTTTGAACTTTGAGTGTTAGCATCAATATCAGATGCTATCTCAACAGTTATCAAAGAATATTTTTTCCCTTCAATTCTTATATATTCACCAATTTTTAACATAATAGAGCAAGTAATATTTTTAGAATCAATAAATGATTCAAATACTTGATTAAGTGTTTTTATAAATGAACTAGCATCAAGTTTAAACTCTGGTATAGATGGATCATAGTTTTTTGTATAAATAGTATCAGTTTTAATTTTACTTGTTGAGATAGCTAAATCTACAAGTGTAAAGATATTTGTACTATTTATATTTTTGATATTTAGTTTAGACTCTTTCTTTACCATTGCACTTTTATACAGTTTCATATGAAGTTCATCTTCATTTTCATATTTAACAGTAATCGCATAAAATGTATAGTTTTTTAGAACCAAGTCTATATAAGAAGTTTCTGCTCCAAAAGATTTTGGAGCATACTTTAAGGCTAAATCAAAAAGCTCTTTTTGTTTTATTCTATTTAATAAAAATTGAGCTTCTGAATTAGAGTAAATAATCTTTGAAGTCGAAGAAAAAGAAATAACAGGGTTTAAATCTAATTCAACCCAATCTTCAAAAAAGTTCATTTCCTAGCTTTCTACGTAATTCTTAAGGTTTTTACCAACTTTTGGATGTTTCAATTTTTTAATCGCACTTGATTCAATTTGTCTAACTCTTTCTCTTGTAACAGAAAGTTCTCTACCAATTTCTTCTAGTGTTCTATCTGAAGCATCTGTCATTAGTCCAAATCTCATTCTAACAACTGCTTGTTCTCTTTCATTAAGTTGACCTAATATTTGATCGATTTGATTCTGTAAATCTTCTTTCATAATATTATCAACAGGTGTAGGAGCTTTTTCATCTGGAACGAAGTCACCAAATTTACCATCATCATCAGATCCAATAGGAGCTTCAAGAGATACTGGTTCTTTAGTAATTTTAATTACTTGTTTAACTTTATCAACAGGTAATCCTACTTCTTTAGAAATCTCTTCAACATCTGGCTCTTTACCATTTTCTTGGATTCCTTTTCTGATGATTTTATTGATTCTATTAATCGTTTCAATCATGTGAATTGGAATTCTAATAGTTCTAGCTTGATCTGCAATTGCTCTTGAAATTGCTTGTCTAATCCACCATGTTGCATAAGTAGAGAATTTATATCCCTTTTTATACTCAAATTTATCAACAGCTTTCATAAGACCAATATTACCTTCTTGAATTAAATCTAAGAAAGGTAAACCTCTATTTGTATATCTTTTTGCAATAGATACAACAAGTCTAAGGTTTGATTTTGCCATTCTAGTTTTAGATTTATCAGTGATATCTTTACCACGTTTAATTTGCTCTAAAACATTTTTAAGTTCTTCAGGTTCTAAATCAAAACCATCTTTTGATGCTTCTGCTGTTTGGTAAAGTTTTTTAATTTCCATATAAGTAGAAACCATAGTTGCTTCTGGAACCATTGTAGTAATTTGAACTTTAGTTAAATTTACAATATTATCAAGAATCTTTTGGTGATTTTGTAATAATGTATCGTTAAATAAAGGTAATTTATACTCAAGTCTTTTAAGTTCATGATCAAAACCAGTATCAGATTTAAGTGCAGTTTCCATAGCTTTTACAATTTCTGTAATAAGTTTAGAAGTAGGACCAAGGTCTAATAATGCTTCTTTTAATAATCTTTTTTTGAAAGCAACTGCAAGGTTAAATACCATTTGATCTAATTCAGAATCAGATTTTGCAGTTTCTTTTTGTAAAAATTTAAGCCAATCTTTTTTTGCTTTTTCAAGAATCTTAAAAGTATCAACAATTGTTTGTGCTCTTTTATCAAGTTTCTTTTGTTTTTTACCATCAGCTTTATCCGAATCTTCTGCTTCAACTTCAACTTCTGGTTCATCAGCTGAACTATCAGATTCTTCGTCATCAAAGTTTCTAAATAATTCTTTTACTTTTCTTTCTCTATTTACAAGAGGCTCTTTGTATTCTAAAATAAAATCAATTAAGTAAGGTACATAACAGATTGCATCTAAAATTACATCTTCACCCATTTCAATTTTTTTAGATATTTCAATTTCTTCTTCTTTTGTAAGTAATGGAATTTGTCCCATTTCTCTTAAATACATTCTTACAGGAGAATCAGATCTTGACCATTCTAATAATTCTTTGTTTTTTAGAAGATCATAAACATCATCTTCATTCATTATTAGTTTTTCTCTTTGTTCTCTTCTCTTCTGTGCTTCTTCTGCATTCATTCTTTTAGCTTGTTCTTGCGAACTAATTACAGTTACGTTAAATAATTGGATATATGCTAATAGTTTTTTAATGTTAGGTGCAGATGGAGATTTAGGAAAGACTTTAATAATTTTCTCATAAGTTAAAACAGAATCTTTATACTCTTTAACCAGTTGCTCTATTGATTTATTTAAATCTTTTACGCTCATTGATAGAAGTTCCTCTTTGTTTAAATATAGTCTGTATTATACTGAAATAGATTATATTCCTTATTAAAAAATCTCTATTTAATCAAATATTACTAAATCTTTAGCTAAAATACAGTCCTTTTGAAAATAATTTTTAAAGATTTTAATAAGTAGATTAAATATAAGGATACAAAATATGAATAAAATTACTGGAAAAGTATGGAATTTTGGTGCAAACATTGATACTGATATTATCATTGCAGCAAGATACTTAAATAGTTCAGATCCACAACATTTAGCGAAATATGTTATGGAAGATGCAGACCCTGAATTTCCAAATAAATTAGGAAAAGGTGACATTATTGTTGCTGGTGAAAACTTTGGATGTGGTTCATCAAGAGAACATGCTCCAATTGCTTTAAAAGCTGCAGGTGTTGCTGCTGTTGTTGCTCCATCATTTGCTAGAATTTTTTATAGAAATGCATTTAATATGGGATTACCAATTTTTGAATTACCTGAATCTTTAGAAATTAAAGAAGGTGAATCAATTTCAATTGATTTTGATGCAGGTACTATTTTTAATAATACAACTAAAACATCATATGACTTTATACCAATTCCTCCATTTATGCAAGAATTAATTTCATGCGGTGGATTAATCAATTACGCAAAAGAAGAAGCTCAGAAGGAAAATAAATAATGAAAAAATATAATATATCTTTAATCAAAGGTGATGGAATTGGTCCTGAAATTGTTGATGAAGCAGTAAAAGTTTTAGATGCAGTATCAGGAGCTTGTGACTTTACATTAGATTATAAAGAGTATTTAATGGGTGGATGTGCAGTAGATGAAACGGGTGTTCCTTTACCTGATGAAACTGTAACTGGTGTATTAGCTTCAGATGCTTGTTTATTTGGTTCAATTGGTGGTGAGAAATGGGATACATTACCAAGAGAATTAAGACCTGAAACAGGGCTTTTAAAATTAAGAGCTGAATTAGGTGTTTACGCAAATTTAAGACCTGCAATTGTTTATGATGAATTAGTTAACGCTTCTACTTTAAAACCTGAAGTTATTGAAGGTTGTGACATTATGGTTGTTAGAGAACTTATTGGTGGAATTTATTTTGGTCAACCAAGAGCTAACGATGGACAAAAAGCATATAATACAATGGTATATACTAAAGATGAAATTATCAGAATTGGTAAACAAGCTTTTGAATTTGCAATGAAAAGAGATAGAAGAGTTTGTTCTGTTGATAAAGCAAATGTTCTTGAAGTTTCACAATTATGGAGAGATACTATGATTGAATTATCAGCTGATTATCCAGAAGTTGAATTAACTCATATGTATGTTGATAATGCAGCAATGCAATTAGTAAGAAACCCAAAACAATTTGATGTTATTGTAACTGGAAATATCTTTGGTGATATTTTATCTGATACTGCCTCTATGGTTGTTGGTTCTATTGGATTATTACCATCAGCTTCAACTGGTGATAAAACAGCTGTATATGAGCCAATTCATGGCTCTGCACCTGATATTGCTGGTCAAGGCATTGCAAATCCAATTGCTACAATTGAATCTGCTGCAATGATGTTAAGATATTCTTTAGGTGAAACTAAAGGTGCTGACATGATTACAAATGCAATTAAAAATGTATTAAAAGATGGATATAGAACTAAAGATTTAGCTGAATTTGATGCTAAAGAAGTTCTTTCTACTACTGAAATGGGTGATGTCATCGCCAACTATATAAACAAATAATAAAGAAGCTTTGCTTCTTTATTAGACTCTTTTTCTTAAAATAATTTATTTAATTGCATTTAATAATTTTTTCTGTATAATATCCAAAAGTTTAATTTTGGAAGTATATAATGGATAAAAAATATAGATTAGTAACACGAAGTGATATGGATGGGTTAGTGTGTGGAACACTTCTTAAGTATTTAAATATTATTGATGAAATTACATTTGTTCATCCAAAAGATATGCAAGATGGTAAAATAAAAATTACATCAAATGATATTACTACTAACTTGCCTTATGTAGATGGTGTATCCTTAGCTTTTGATCATCACTTTAGTGAAACATTAAGAAATGAAAAGAAAGATAACCATATTATTGATGCAGATGCTCCAAGTGCAGCGGAAGTTGTATATCAATATTATGGCGGAAAGGAAAAATTTCCTGCTAGATTTAAATCTATGATGGATGCTTCTAATAAAGCAGATAGTGCTGCTTTTTCACCTGAAGATATTTTAAATCCTCAAGGTTGGGATTTATTAAGTTTCCTTATGGATTCAAGAACAGGTCTTGGAAGATTTAGAGAATTTACAGTTTCTAATTATCAATTAATGATGGATTTAATTGAATATTGCAAAGATCATGATATCGATGAAATTCTTACTTTAAGAGACGTAAAAGAAAGAGTAGATTTATATTTTAAATATGAAAAAGAATTTAAAGAACAATTATATAGATGTACAACAGTAAAAGATAATTTAGTAATTATTGATTACAAAGATGAAGAAATAATTTATCCAGGAAATAGATTTTTAGTTTATGCTATTTATCCTGAAACAAATATTTCTATCCATGTTATTTGGGGTAAAGATAAACAAAATATAGTTTTTAGTACTGGAAAATCTATTATTAATAAAACATCAAAAACTAATGTTGGTGAATTAATGCTTAAATATAACGGTGGTGGACATAAAGCTGCTGGTGGTTGTCAAATTGATACTGATAAAGCAGATAAGGTTTTAGAAGAATTAATAGAAAAAATTAATATAGATGGTTAATAAGTAAACTATTATAGTTTACTTATTAATACTTTTATAAAATCTTCAAATGAGGCTAAATTAAGTTTAGCTTCTCTTTGTTTTTCTCCCCACATAGGTTCAGGAAAATAAGAATCTTCTTTAAATCTAGCCATTACATGAAAATGTACGTGAGGAACATAATTTCCAAAAGAAGCAATGTTTATCTTTTCTGGTTTATAATATGATAACATTTCTTTTTCAATAATATCTAAACATCTGAATATTTCAAGTTTTGTTTGATTGTCACATTGAGAAAATTCTTTTATACTTTTATTAGTAAAAATTTTCAGCCATGGAATTTCACTTTCCTCAATTTCAATTTTTATTAATTCATTTTTGTAAATTTCTGACAATTTGCATCCTTATATATATTGTATTAAATGTAATTTTACTAGATTTACCTATAAAAAGAGATTACAACTATAGTTAATATAACTTTAAGTATAAATACCATATAATCCCGTTCCTGATTTTACAACCATGAGAGAAGTTTTTATAAAATTTTTTTTGTATTTTATAAAAAGTTGGGTGAAATGATAGAGGTATGAGCCTCATCTTTCATACCTGTTGTTTGATTTCGGAAAAAAACACAAAAAAAGAGGACAGACTTATGAAAGTAAGAGCTTCAGTTAAAAAAATGTGCGACAAATGTAAAATTGTTAAACGAAAAGGTGTTGTAAGAGTGATCTGCGAGACTAAAAAACATAAACAAAGACAAGGATAAACAATATGGCTAGAATTGCAGGTGTTGATTTACCAAATAAGAAAAGAATGGAATTTGCGTTAACTTATATCTTCGGAATAGGTTTACATACTTCTAGATTAGTTTTAGACGCTGTTGGAATTGATAGAGACAAAAGAGCTCATGAATTAACAGAAGATGAAGCTGCAGCAATTAGACAAGAACTTCAAAAGAATTATATGGTTGAAGGTGATCTTAGAAAAAAAGTTGCTATGGATATTAAATCTTTAATGGATTTAGGTTCATATAGAGGTCTTAGACATAGAAAAGGTTTACCGTGTAGAGGGCAAAAGACAAAAACTAATGCTCGTACTAGAAAAGGTAAAAAGAGAACTGTTGGCGCAGCAGCTAAGTAAGGATATTTAGATGGCAAAAAGAAAAGTAACTAGAAAAAAAATAGTAAAAAAGAATATCGCTGACGGTATCGTTCACATTGCAGCATCATTCAACAATACAATGGTAACTGTAAGTGATAACGCAGGTAATGCAATTGCTTGGTCAAGTGCTGGTAACTTAGGTTTCAAAGGTAGTAAAAAATCTACTCCTTTTGCTGCACAAGCTGCTGTTGAAGATGCTATGGCTAAAGCTATTGAGCATGGTATTAAGAATGTTGGAATTAAAATTCAAGGACCAGGTTCAGGTAGAGACACTGCTGTTAAAGCAGTTGGAGCTATGGAAGGTATTAGAGTTACATGGCTAAAGGATGTTACACCATTACCACATAATGGATGTAGACCTCCTAAGAGAAGAAGAGTGTAAGGAGCAAAGCATGGCAAGATATAGAGGACCAGTAGAAAAGATCGAAAGAAGACTAGACGCAGACCTTGGATTAAAAGGTGAAAGAAGACTTAACGGAAAATCTGCTTTAGAAAAAAGACCATTTGCTCCAGGACAACACGGACAAAGAAGAACTAAAATCTCTGAGTATGGTTTACAATTAAGAGAAAAGCAAAAAGCTAAATTTATGTATGGTGTTTCTGAAAAGAAATTTAGAGCATACTTCAAAGAAGCTTCAAGAAGAGAAGGTAATACAGGATCAAACCTAATTACTTTAATTGAACAAAGATTAGATAACGTTGTTTATAGAATGGGATTTGCTACAACTAGAGCAAATGCTAGACAATTCACAACTCATGGTCATGTTGAAGTTGATGGAAAGAAAGTTGATATTCCTTCTTTCGTTGTTAGACCTGGTCAAACAATTTCAATCAAAGAAAAATCTAAAACTAATGGTCAAATCGTTAGAGCTTTAGAATTAACTGCACAAACTGGTTTAGTAGACTGGATTATTGTAGATAAAGAAAAAGTATCTGGAACTTTCACAAGAATACCAACTAGAGAAGAAGTTGTTATACCTGTTGAAGAAAGATTAATCGTAGAGTTATATTCTAAATAGTAAAAGGTAGCCAATGAAAAAGTTTGCGGATACACCGTTTTTACCAACAGAAGTTGAAATCGAAGCTATCAATGATAATGAAGCTAAGATTTCTGCATATCCATTTGAAAGTGGTTTTGCAATTACTTTGGCACACCCTTTAAGAAGACTTTTATTAAGTTCTTCAATTGGTTACGCACCAATTGCAGTAAAAATAGAAGGCGCTTCACATGAGTTTGACTCATTAAGAGGTATGCTAGAAGATATAGCTATATTTATTATTAATCTTAAAAATATTAAGTTTAAAATAAATGGTGATGAAGAGCAAGTAGTTGTTGAATACTCTTTTAACGGACCAAAAGAGATTAAAGGTGAAGACTTAAACAACAGTGATGTTGAAATTGTTTCTCCTGATGTTCATTTAGCTACTATTAATTCAGATTGTAATTTAACATTCTCTGTTATTCTTCAAAAAGGTATAGGTTATATGCCTTCTGAAGATATTAGAGATATCGTTGGACCTGATTACATTCCAATTGATGCTTTCTTTACACCAGTAAAAAAAGTTGTTTATGATATTGAAAAAATGTTAGTTGAAGATAATCCTAACTTTGAAAAAGCTGTATTTACAGTACAAACAAATGGACAAATTTCTCCTATTACTGCTTTTAAAGAAGCAGTATCTGTTATGTACTCTCAAATGTCAGTATTTAACAAAGTTTTTGATTTATCAGAAATAACAGTTAGTGATTCAGGTGAAGAACCTATTGAACTAAAAGATTTAATTATCAAAATAGATGATTTAAATTTAAGTGCTAGATCTTTCAACTCTTTAGATAGAGCTGGATTAAAATTCTTAGGTGAATTAGTACTTATGAGTGAAGTTGAAGTAAAAAATATCAAAAATCTTGGAAAAAAATCTTATGATGAAATTGCTGAAAAGCTTGAATCACTTGGTTTCCCAGTTGAAGATACACTTCAAGAAAATGTTGCTTCTGCATTAAGAAGAAAATTAGAGCAACTAAAAGCATAATTTAAGGGTAGGTAATATGAGACATAAGCACGGATATAGAAAGTTAAGTAGAACTTCTTCTCATAGAAAAGCATTGTTAAAAAACATGGCAATCGCTTTAATTGAAAGAGAAAAGATCGAAACAACTGTACCAAAAGCAAAAGAATTAAGAAGATACATTGAGAGATTAGTTACAACTTCTAGAAATGCTGATTTAAATACACATAGACAAGTATTTGCAGCATTACAATCAAAAGAAGCTACTAAAAAAATCATTAATGAAATTGCACCAAAGTATGTAGACAGAAATGGTGGATATACTTCAATTATTAAAACAAGAATCAGAAGAGGTGATGCTACTGAAATGGCATTCATTTCATTCGTATAATTCTTAGATTTATACAAATTCTATAAGGTAGGAGTCTTTTGACTTCTACCTTTTTTTTTATTAAAAACTCTCTCTAAAATTCCTTAAATTTTTTAATATATCAAATTTCTTTATCAAATATTAATCATAAATTAGCTAAAATCCAGCGTAATACTATAATTGTAAAACACAGGAGAAATGTTTGATAACTCTAAAAGAAGCACTAACACTTGCTAGTGACGATATTAATAAATTAAGAGATGATTTAACTTCAAAAATAAATGAAAGCGGTATTGGAGCATATGTTGAACAATTAACTTCAACAGATATTGCAAAATCAGGTTCAGGTATTCCAATTGCTATAAAAGATAATATAAATGTTAAAAATTGGGAAATTACTTGTTCAAGTAATATATTAAAAGGATACAACTCTCCATATAATGCAACTGTAATTAACAACTTAGAAAAAGCAGGATTATCTCCATTTGGTAGAACAAATATGGATGAGTTTGCAATGGGAAGTTCAACTGAATCTTCTTGTTATGGTAAAACTTTAAATCCAGTTGATAATACTAAGGTTCCAGGTGGAAGTTCAGGTGGTTCAGCAGCTGCTGTTGCTGGTGGAATTGCTATAGCAGCACTTGGTACAGATACAGGTGGATCAATTAGACAACCAGCTGCTTATTGTGGTTGTGTTGGTATGAAACCAACTTATGGAAGAGTTTCAAGATATGGAATTACAGCTTATTCATCATCATTAGATCAGTGTGGACCAATCACACAAAATGTTGAGGATGCAGCAATATTATACGATATTATTTCAGGACATGACCCATTAGATTCTACATCTGCTAATGTTGAATCACCTGCAATAACACCAAAATTAGATGCGAATAGAAAATTAACTATTGCAGTAATTGATAACTTTGTTGAACAAGCAAGTCCAGCTATTCAAGAAGGATTTAATAAATCATTAAAAGCTTTAGAAGAAGCAGGACATAAGATTATTCATAAAAATATGTTAGATACTGGTAAAATTTTATCTTCATATTATATTGTAGCAACTGCTGAAGCATCTGCTAACCTTTCTAGATTTGATGGTGTAAGATATGGAAATAGACAAGGTGATTCTAATTTAAAAGATATGTATCTTCAAACTAAATCTCAAGGTTTTGGTGATGAAGTTCAAAAAAGAGTTATGTTAGGATCATTTGTATTAAGTTCTGGTTATTATGACGCTTATTATATTAAAGCTCAAAAAGTTAGACATTTAATTAAAGATGAATATGAAGAAATTTTTAAAGAAGCTGATTTAATTTTCTCTCCAGTTGCACCTACAACTGCACCTGAATTTGGATCATTTAAAACTTCTTTAGAAATGTATTTAAGTGATATTTATACAATTTCTGTAAACCTTGCAGGATTACCAGCTATTTCTATTCCCGTAGATAATGATGAAAATGGTATGCCAGTTGGATTACAGCTAATTGGTAGAGCGTATGATGAACAAACAGTATTTGACGGTGCTTTATCACTAGAAAAAGCAGTAAATTATAAAAAACAATAACAACAACAATTAGGATTTAGAAAATGAGAATAAGAAAAAGAGCACTAACATTTGAAGACGTTTTATTAGTACCAGCAAAATCTGAGGTTTTACCAAGAGACGTATGTTTAAAAACAAAATTAACTAAGAATATTGAGTTAAACGTACCTTTTGTATCTGCTGCTATGGATACAGTTACTGAGTTTGAAGCTGCAATCGCAATGGCTAGACTTGGTGGTATTGGAATAATTCATAAAAATATGGATATTGAAACTCAAGCAATGCAAGTAAGAAAAGTAAAAAGATCAGAATCAGGAATGATTACAGATCCTATTACAATTAAAAAAGAACAAACTTTACAAGATGCTGAAGATATTATGGCAACTTATAAAATTTCTGGTATTCCTGTTGTTGATGATTCAAATTCTTTATTAGGTATTATCACAAATAGAGATATGAGATTTACTAAAGATTTCACAAAAGTTATAGCTGATAAAATGACACATTCTCCATTAATTACAGCAGTTAAAGGTACTACTTTAGAAGAAGCTGCTGAAATTATGCATGCTAACAAAATTGAAAAGTTACCAATTGTTGATGATGCTAATAAATTAATTGGTTTAATTACAATTAAAGATATCAATAAAAAAAGAGAACATCCAAATGCTTGTAAAGATACATTTGGTAGATTAAGAGTTGGTGCGGCTATTGGTGTTGGTCAATTAGATAGAGCAACTGCATTAGTTGAAGCTGGTGTTGATGTTTTAGTGCTTGATTCTGCTCATGGTCATTCTAAAGGTATTTTAGATTCTGTTACTGCTATTAAAAAAGCATTAGATGTTGAGATTATTGCTGGAAATGTTGCAACTAGTGAAGCTACTAAAGCATTAATTGATGCAGGTGCTGATGCTGTTAAAGTTGGTATCGGTCCAGGTTCTATTTGTACTACAAGAATCGTTGCAGGTGTTGGTGTTCCGCAAATTTCTGCTATTGATGAGTGTGCAATAGAAGGTGCTAAATATGGTATTCCTGTTATTGCTGATGGTGGTATTAAATATTCTGGTGATGTTGCTAAAGCATTAGCAGTAGGAGCTGGTGCTGTTATGATGGGTTCTGCTTTAGCTGGAACTGATGAATCTCCAGGTGAATTAATTTTATTCCAAGGAAGAAAATTCAAATCATACAGAGGAATGGGTTCTATTGGAGCTATGACTAAAGGAAGTACTGATAGATATTTCCAAGAAGGAACTGCTGCTGATAAACTAGTACCCGAAGGTATTGAAGGTAGAGTTGCATATAGAGGTTCTATTTCTGATATTATTCATCAAATGGTTGGTGGTTTAAGATCATCTATGGGTTACTTAGGTTCAAAAGATATTACAGTATTCCAAGCTACTGCTGAATTCGTAGAAATTACATCTGCAGGACTTAAAGAGTCTCATGTTCATGATGTTACAATTACAAACGAAGCTCCAAACTACCACGTATAAAAATTAAAGTAAAGCGTTATCTTTTCGCTTTACTCTGCGTTGAATCTTGAATTTTAATGCTCACGTACCTTATGTACGCTCCGCTTAAAATTCAATCTTCGCCTTGATTAAAACTAAAATCTACCACTTTCTTTTTAATTTTTAATCTACTCTTTATAACTTTATATAAAAGGATATACATATGTCAGATGGATTTATTAGGCAAAGGAGAAACTTATTATTGAGTAGTATTATATTATTTCTTATTAGTTATGCGGGAATTACTATTGAAAATAATTTAATTTTATTTGGTAATAAATTCATTATTCAAGATCCAATAGTTATTTATATTACAATTTGGGTTATGATTTTCTATTTTCTAATTCGCTATATTTCATATTATAATGAATTAAATAATGATTTAAAAGAATATGATTTTCCAAATTACCCATGGCATGGTAATCAAGAATCTTATTTTGAAAGAAAAATTCTTAGTATTCATAATTTTTTTCAATTATTCCAATTAATTCTTTTATTTTTTATTCATAATTCCATTCAAACAATTAATTTTCTATTGCAATCAATATCACAAAAAAATTTCTTTGAAACACTTTTTCCAATTTTGTTTGCAATTTTAATCATTTTATTATCTTATAATGCTCCATTTACAATTGAAAAAAAACAAGAAGCTTTTAATAAAATTAGTTTTTTTGGTAATTCAATATATGAAAAAAGCATTGGTTTTGTTATAAATGATATTAATGATAGAATTCATAATTATAAAATTGATATTAATGACTATTCAAAAGATATTACAGGGGTAAAATTATTTGAATTAAAAAAAATAAATAATGAATAATTATTGTTTTTTTAATTTAAATTTATTCTTTTTCTTAGCCAATTATTATTTTATAAAATCAAAACTTCCTTAAATTAAACACAAAGCAACAACCCACTAAAATACAAAAAACATAACAAAGAGACAATATGACAATAACAAGACAAATAATATTCATAGCAAAAAAAGATTGCATTGAAGAGTTTAAATCATTACTTAAAAGTACAATCGAAGATACTAAAAAAGAAGAGGGTTGTCTAATGTATGATGTTTTTCAGACAAAAAACAATCTTGTTGAATTTATCGTGATTGATTCATGGGAAGATGAAGAATTATTAAATAAACATTATGAAAGTGAACACTACTTACATTTCATAAATAACTTCAAACAATATAACGCTCATGTTGAGCCTTTTGAGTTGGAAATTTTATAAATATAATCATTTATTTTTCTTGTGTTAAATCAAAGTCTTTTAACCTTTTTTTTGTTAATATTATTATCACTTGATAAATATTGGTACTAAAAAGGTAAATGATATGTTTAGTAAAAAAATTTTAGAATATTACAAAATATTAAAAGATAAAAAAATTGATAATATGTTGATATCTGTTGGAATTCTTGGAGTTCTTATTGGTTTTGTATCAATACCAATTATAAAAGAAATATCTGTTTGGCCTATTTTAATAGGTGTTTGTCTAAAATTATATAACTATACTGAAGAAATTGAGAGAAATATAGTTCCTTATGATTTCAATAAATTATTACCTCCACCACCAAAAAAGAAAAGTAAGTAGCTTTATTACTTACTATATTTTATAATCAATAAAATCTTTAATACTATAAGTCTTATATTTTGACAAATGATTATAAATAAGTTCTTTTTCTTCGTCACTATTTGATTTTTCATACTCTTTTTCCATTTCAAGTATTTTTTCTAGTGTTGCTTTGATCTTTAGTACTTCATCTGTACTCATATAATCATTGTACTTTCCATGTCCTACATAAAAAGCTACTTTTCTTATACTATCAAATATCTGTTCTATTTCTTGTTCTATATTCATTTATTGTTTCCTTATATTTCTGCGTAGTTTAACAATAATATACTTAATCATATATAGTGATAGTATAATGATGCTAAAAAAAGTAAAGATTAGTAAAAAAATTTTAATTTACACATCTAATTCCTCTGTCTTAGGTGTTATTAACTACTTTTTTTATACAATCACACAAAAAGAAATCAAGGACGTTGAACATGAATTTAATGGTATTCGGAGCACCTGGTGCAGGAAAAGGTACACAAGCTAAGTTTTTAATAGAAAAGTATGACATCCCTCAAATCTCTACTGGTGATATTTTAAGAGCTGCAATTGCAGATAAAACTGATATGGGTATGGAAGCTAAAAAATTTATGGATGAAGGTAACTTAGTTCCTGATTCAACTATTATTGGTATTATCAAAGATAGACTTGCAGAAGAAGACTGTACAAAAGGTTTTATTCTTGATGGTTTCCCAAGAACATTAGCTCAAGCTGAAGCTTTAGATGAATTAATGGCAAAAATGGAAATCTCATTAGACAAAGTAATTTCTTTAAATGTTCCTGATGAATTAATCGTTGGTAGAATTACTGGTAGAAGAGTTTGTTCTTCTTGTGGAGCATCTTTTCATGTAGAATTTAACCCATCTAAAAAAGAAGATGTTTGTGATTACTGTGAATCAGAATTAATTATCAGAAAAGATGATAATGCTGAAACTGTTAAAAGTAGACTTGGTGCATATCATGCACAAACTGCACCACTAATTAGCTTTTATACTGATATGGGTGTTATGGTTGAACTTGACGGAACTAAAGATGTATCAGAAGTACCTGCTGATATGTTTTCTGCATTAAAATAATAATCTAAAAATATAAGTTAGGAGTTGAATTTTATTTCAACACCTAATCTTATTTTATAAAGCTAAATTATAATTTATTTCTCTTAATTGTGATATTGTTTTTTCACTTAATTCATCAACTTTTTTAATAAGCGCATCTTGACTTTCAAATTCATATCTTTTACATATATCTTCAATCAAAGTATATTTTGTTTCTTTTCTTGTATTTACTTGAATTTTTTCATGTTCTTTTTTTATTTTATTCCTTTGAGTTATTACTGTTTTTAAGTACATATCTAAGGCTTTTGTATTTACTTCGTTTTCTATAAAAAATATATTAACACTTTTTAATATTTCTTCGACTTTATCTTTTAATGTAACAAAGTTATATTCATATTTATCCTTGATTAGTTCTTCTATTTTTTTATCAATTATATCAATATCGTTATTGGACATTATTTTCCTTATTTTCTTCATTTATAATTCTTGAGATTTTATCATAAAGTAAATGATTTGTAAGCGTATTTGGATTAATCTTTATTTAATCTATTGTTTAATAAAATTAATAAATCACTTGACTGATTAGTCTAGTATTTTATTAAAAGGGAAAAAATGAAAGAGTTAGAAACTATAATAGATGATACAAATTATACAGCAGTAAATTTAGGTAACTTAGATGAACTAATGAAATACTCTTTAATTCATAAAGTAAATAAGCAAAAAATAGAAGGAAAAGTATTTTTAAAAGATTCCACAAAAGCTAGTGGAACTGAAATCTCATTTAACTCACTGGCTGCTAAAACAGAACAACCTTATTTTCATATTCATAATAAAAATGAAGAAACATATATTATTCTAAAAGGACATGGATACTTTCAAGTAGATGGAAATTCTTTTGAGATTAAAGAAGGGTCAGTTATAAGAGTAGCGCCTAAAGGTATTAGAGGCATAAGAAATGACTCTAATGAAATTATGACTTATATGGTTGTTCAATCAAAAGAAAATTCTTTAGAAGAATATACTACTGATGATGGTAAAAGAGTATCTTTTGAGCCTAAGTGGTAAGCTTTCTTGAATTTTTAAATTCTAATGGTGAAAAAGAAGTATACTGTTTAAAGAATTTAGAAAAATGAGAGGTACTATTAAATCCTAGTTTTTCTGAGATTTCAGTAATTGTCAAATTACTATAAGTTAATTCTCTTTTTATTTCTATAATATTTCTTTCAAATATCAAAGATGATACGGTATTATTTAGATATTTTTTTGTTAATTCATTTAATCTTTTTGTTGTCAAGTCTAAACTACTTGCATAAAATGATGCTGATTTTTCATTTATAAAATTATCTTCAATTAGATCTAATAATAAGTAAATTCTTTGATCTTTATAGTATAAGTTATTTGAAGTTGTTTTAAATTTCAAAATATATTCTAATATAGAACCAAACAAATAGGCACAAAGACTATTGTTTTCTTTTTCTTTTAGAATCATTGATATTAAATGATTAATATTATTAAAAATGTCAGCAGATAGTTCTATTATTGGAAATGAGTTTTTATCATATATTTGATTTATCATCTCATATGAAGGTAGAAAATCTTTAGAAAAATGAAAGATATATCCAATACAATTATTTTGTAAATCATCTTTAATCCATTGATGTACTTGACCTTGCTTTATTAAATAAATTGTATTACTCTTTAAAGTATAAACTTGGAAATCAATTGTAAGTTTAATAGATCCACTAGATATACAAACAAGTTCATATAAAGAATGTTGGCGTATATTAAAAAAGCTTTCTTTCCTAATATTTTCAATTTTATTAATACTAAAAGAGTTATTTTTATTTAATATCTTAGGTTCTTTTTTCATATATTATTTTACCATCTTCTATTTATCTTATTCTATTATTTTGATAAAATCATCATTTTTTATTCTTCCACCTTGAATAACATCTGCATAAATACCAAGATTTCCCTTATTGTTTTTTATTATAGTTTTTAGAATATTAATATCTTTTGGCAAGTTATCTTGTTCTAAAGTTGTCATAACACATCTAGGACAAGGCTCTTTTATTTTTAATATTACTTCATTTCCAATTGCTATTTTTTTGCCTATCCAGTTATTTTCAATAAATCCAATTTCTTTTGAATCTAAATTAACAACAATATTTGGTCTAAATCTACTTATATTAAAATCTCCATCAGCATAAAGTTTTTCAAGCTTCATAATAGTTGATGTTGTTAATAAATGTATTGTTCCTAAATCAAAGAAAGTACCGCTTGCCATATTTGCATCTGTCATATCTCCTTGTTGTTGTACTTCTTTAATATCAGCAAAAACTTCTTCTAATTGAACTTTTAGAGGAACTATTGAAGTTAATCTTACATTATTATTAAAAGTTGAGGATATAACTTGATCTATATTCTTTTGTGTACTTTGAATAGTTAGTTTATTTGGAAATGTAATTTCTAGATCAGTGATATTATTCTCTGAAGGCTCATTGATATATTTTGCATAATATTTGAAAATATCTTTCCATTTCCTAGGATTTTTGGCACTAACAATTTTATTTGTTTTTGTATCAATTAAAGCATAACTTCTATCTCCTAGTATTCCTTTTTTGTTTACAAGTGTTGAATTTATTTGTTCTCCTGCCATAGATTTAACTGGATAACGAAATAAGGATACTACAGAACCTATTTTACTCATATAAACTCCTATTTTAAAATTTGAAGTATTATATTTTAAAGAGATTATTTATTCAATGGCAAATTTATACAATTAATTGTGAAGTTCGTACATCTTATCTATGTACAAATTAAACAAGTGATTGTATTAATTGTCTATTTGTATTCAATTATTGAAAAGATATACTAATAAAAAGTAAAAGGAAAAATATGAGAGTATTAAAAATCTATACAAATATTATTGAAAAACTTTTAATTTTGAGTTTAAAACTTAGTAGTTATTTTGAAAAAAAATATTCAAAATTAATAAATAAACAAATAAATGAAGTTAATAAAGGAAAATGAAATGGGTATAATAAGTGAAATTTTAATTGCAAATAATGCCAAAGAACCTTTATTTCAAAAAAACGAAGTGAAAGTTATAAAAAACAAGGGAATTATCGGGGATAGATACTTTAATAAAACAGGAAGTTTTTCTCAAAAATTAAAAGATAAACATGACTTTCATATAACTCTAATTGAAAAAGAAGAAATTGATGCTTTTAATGACCTTTGTGGCCTTAATTATAAAAGTGAATTATTTAGAAGAAACCTTGTAACAAAAGGAATAAAACTAAATAACTTAGTTGGAAAAGAGTTTGAAATTAATGGTATAAAATTTATTGGAATGAGACTTTGTGAGCCTTGTAAAATGTTAGCAAATATTATTGGTGATGAGTTCTTAATTAAAATGGCACATAAAGCAGGGCTTCGTGCAAAAGTAATATCAAGTGGAAATCTCAAAATAGGAGATAAAATAATAGGATTAAAAGATGAAAATAAAATCAAAAATTAAATATATTTTTTGTGGTAAAGAAGAAGAAATCAATGATACAAAAAGAACAGTATATAAAACATCATATAAAAAGAAACTAGTAAAAAGTGATGAAATACTAACTATAAATGAACTTGGATTTATTATTGATACTCAAAGTGATAAAGGACATCATGGGGGAGTTGATAAAGCAGTTTGTGTATATAGTCAAAAATATTATCCTTTTTTCAAAGAAAAATATGAATTAGATTTGCCTTCTTGTGCTTTTGGTGAAAATCTTGCTATTGAAGATTTAGATGATTCTGAAGTTTGTTTGGGAGATAGATTTAAATGTGGGGAAGTGATATTTGAAGTTTCTCAACCAAGACAGCCTTGTTGGAAAATATCTTCTGTAATAGGAATTAAAAACTTAACATCATTAATTGTAAAAGAAAGTAAAACAGGTTTTTATCTTAGAGTTATCAAAAGTGGGAATATTGACAATAATAGTGAGTTAGAATTAATTTCAAGAGATTATCCAGATATAACAATTGAACATATAAATCAATGCTCATTTAATGCTAAAGAAAATCAAGAAAATATTAAAAAGATATTGAAATGTGATAAATTAGCTGATGCTTATAGAATATCTCTATCAAAACGATATAAAGATAAAGAACAAGGTGTACAAGAATGGCAAGAAGATTCATATAAGAAATAATATAAAACTATAATATAAAATTATTTTAGTTTACTTATTATATACTTTAAGACTTTCTAAAAAGGAATATTATGGACGAAAATAAAAATATACCATTTCAAACAATTGATTGGTCTAATATCCCAAAAACAGAACATAAAGGTGAAACTGGTTTCGCTACTTGGCAAACTATACAGTTTGATGGTCTAAGAATCAGAATAGTTGAATATTCAAAAAACTATTTTGCAGATCATTGGTGCGAAAAAGGCCATATTGTTTATTGTTTAGAAGGTGAAGTTATAAATGAGTTAAAAGATGGAAGTAAATCTATTTTAACATCAGGAATGTCTTATGTTGTATCTGATGATTTAAGTTCTCATCGTTCAATTACTCAAAATGGTGTACGACTAATGATTATTGATGGTGATTTTTTAAAACTAAAAGAATAAAGGAAAAATATTATGACACTTGCCGTATTTTATGGTTCAAGTACAGGAAATAAAAAAGAATATGAGAATGCTACAAAATCTTTTGGAAAATACTTAGCTTTAAATAATATTGATGTTGTTTATGGTGGAGGTAAGGTTGGTCTTATGGGTATACTTGCTGATACTGTTTTAAAACATGGAGGTAAAGTTTGTGGGGTTATTCCTGAAAAATTAAAAGATAAAGAATTAGCACACACAGGACTTATAAAATTAATAATTGTTAAAGATATGCATGAAAGAAAAGCTACAATGGCTGAGCTTTCTGATGCTTTTGTAGCACTTCCTGGAGGTGCAGGAACATTAGAAGAAATCTTTGAAGTATGGACTTGGGCACAATTAGGTTTTCATAATAAACCATGTGCTTTTTATAATACTGATGGTTTTTACAATAAATTAATTGATATGTTATATTCAATGTCAGATGAAGGTTTTTTAAAAAAAGAGTATGTTGATATGTTAATAAATACAGATAATGAAAAAGATTTAATTTCATCTTTAGAAAATTATAAAGCACCAAGAGAGAAATGGTAAAGTATACAAAATAGGAGCTATTCCTATTTCGTATTTAAAATGCTATTATGAAATTGATTTAATAATTACTTTGAATTCTAAAGCACATCCAGCAAGAGGGTGATTATAATCAACTGTTACATTTTCTTTTGTTACTTCTGTAACTGTTGCTCTTAATGTTTCTTTTTGTTCATTTTCTGCTTCTAAAACCATTCCAATTTGTAAATCAATACCTTCAAATTCAGAAATTGCTACAACTTCAGCTAATTCTTCATCATACTCGCCATAACCTTGAGAAGGAATTACATTTATTATTTTTGTTTCACCTACATTCATATCTTTGATTCCTAATTCTAAGCCTTCAATTATTTGTCCGCTTCCATAAACAAATTCTATTGGATCCTTATCTAAATTACTCTCTAATATTTCTTCATTCATTTTTAATTCGTAATTCATTACTACATTTTGATTTTCTTCAATAGCCATAGTATTCCTTCTAGTTTTTTTTTGTTACTATACCTAAAAATAATTATGAAAATATTAGATATAAGTAAAGTAGAGTAAAAATATTAATAAGCAAGTATAAAAGCCTTTTTAAATACAATAATTTATGATTTTAAAACTATTAATTATTGTTTTTTTCCTTACTAGTTTTTCCTTTGCATCTTTTCAAGAAGTACGTATTGGTAAAATTGATGAATATTATTCAAATAAAATAAGTAAAGAGCAGTTACGTACAATTATAGATGAAATTGAGTACACTTTTGAATCACAGTTAAATATGAATATTTTTGATTATTCAAATAATGGGAAAGATATTGATATTATTTATGTTCCCCTTTCAAAACTAGAACAACGTATTTCAAAAAAAACAAATAAATTAAGTATTAAAAGTAAAAGAATCAAAAAATTTGAAGAATATTTTTATACTCAAATAGAAAAAATTGATATTTTAAAAAGTGAATTTGAATATAAAAATACTTTAGTAAATTTAAAAGTAGAAGAATTTAACAATTATATAAAAGAAATAAATAATAAGAAAACTATATCAGAAGAACAATATAATAGAAGTACTCTTTACATAAAAACAAAAAAGAAAGAAGTTGATCTAGAAATAAAAAATCTAAAAAAAGATCAAAGAAAATTAAAAAGAATTATTAATACCTATAATCAAAAGAATTTTTCATATAAAAACTTAATCAAAGAATATAATAGATTAAGTAATGAAATAGAATCAATGAGTAGAAGTTTTAAGAAAGTAAGAGGAAGAACTTTTGGAATAAAAGAGATTACCTTAAATACTTCATATAAAAATGGCAAAAAAATCGTGAAACAGAGTATAAATAATACTATGGATAAAATTGAAATATATGGCTTTGAAAGTTTAGGAGAATTAAAAGCGGTATTAGCACATGAACTTGCACATCTGGTTGGAGTACATCATATAAATGAAGATAATGCTTTGATGAATCCAATTTTACAAAAAAATCAGATTGAAAATTTATTTTTAACAATAAAAGATATATCTAATTTTAATGAAAACTTTTAAAGGTAGAAAGCAAAATACTTTCTAACTCTAAGAGATTATAGAATTACCTCACCTTTTGGTGTTGTTCTTACTTTTTCAATTTTGAAACATACATTAGCTACGTTTCTAGGACTAGCATCTTTGTATTCAGTTACCATTTTATGAATAGTTGTCATTTCTTCTTTTTCAAAAAGAGATTCATCAAAATCTTCTTCCATTTTAATAAACTTTAATTCGATATATTCTTTCTTTTTAACTACTTCAATATCTAAGTAATCTAAAAATTCTTGAATTAAGAAAAGTCTTGGATCTTCTTCATCTAAATCTTCTTCATTTGCAATAATATCAAAAAGCTCTGATACTAAGTGTGGCTCAGGGTTTCTGGCACTTTTAATATATTCTTCATTAAATATTTTTTTACCACAAAAGTTTTGGTGGTTATAATCCATTAAAAAAAGCATAACCGATACTTTTTTATCATTTAAATGTTCCACTTTTTTGTGTAACATGTATAAAATTACATTTGCTATTTTTGTAATATCTACGTTCAAATATTGTCCTTTGTTTTATCTGCGGAAGTATACAATAAAATTACATTCTATATGTTGAATTTATAGGATAGTTACTGGAATTTTTATTACTGCTTTGTATATGAGTTTATTTTCATTTATTTTGATACAAGGTTGGTGAGCATCTTGTGGATAGAATATTGCTAATTCTTTTTCTTTTATTAATAGTCTTGAAATACCTTCTTGTTTTCCACAATATTTAATAAAGTCTGTTTTTTCATCATATTCTTTAATAACTTCTAAATCATCAAGATTAGACACATCCATTATTTCTTCACCTTTTGCCATATATTGAATATCAATATATTTTATATGTGATTCAAAAAAACAATCTTCTGTATTTTTTGTTGTGTATGCTTGTTTTAAAACAAAAATATCATCATTTATCATTTCTTTTATACATTCGCCTTCTTTAATATTAAAAAAGTCTTCTTTTATATTTTCTAGATAATCAAATGCTATTTGAAAATTTTTATCTTTTACTTGTTGTTTTATATTCTCTAATTTCCCAAAAATTGCCATAACTCTTCCTATTTTTTTATTGAATTATTTTATCATTTTCTTCTTTGTTTAAAGTATAATAATATATACTCTAAAAAAATTATAAATAATGGATGATTTAATGAAATTAAAAATTGCACAATTAGAAGATATAGATAATATTTTGGCTTTACATAGTAAATATCAAATAAATACTATTTTAGAAGATGATAAAAAAGATGGTTTTGTAACAACTGCTTTTACAAAAGAGCAATTAACACAATTAATTACAGAAGAACAGGGTTTATTTATAGCAATAAAAGATGAAAGAGTTGTAGCTTATGTTATGTCTGCTTCATGGAAGTTTTGGTGTATTTGGCCTATGTTCGAACAAATGGTAAAAGATTTACCTAATATTAGATTCCAAGGTCAAGAACTTACTGTTGAAAATTCTTATCAGTATGGTCCTGTTTGTGTTGATAAAGAGTTTAGAGGAAGTGGCTTATTAAAAGAAGTATTTGATTTTGCTTTAGAAAATATGGCAAAAAAATATCCTATTTTAATCACATTTATAAATAAAATAAATCCAAGATCTTATAATGCTCATGTAAATAAGTTAGGATTAGAAGTAATCGAAGAATTTACTTTTAATAATAACAACTACTATGAACTGGCTTGTTTTACGTCTAAAAATAAATAAACAAAAAAGATAGTATAAATTCTACTATCTTTTTTAAAAGAATTATATTTCTATAATTCTAGAAATATAAAGTAAAAATTAAGAATTAAAATATTATAATTCTACATATTTAGAAATATAGAATTATATATTAAAGGATTTTTATGAATTTAGTAAATTTACAAGAAGCATTGAGCTTTTTTATTATAGGTTTTTTAGAGTTATCAGTTTTGTTTTTAGGAATAAGTTTTTTAGTTGAAATGTTAAATGTATATTTAAACCCAATAAAAGTACAAAAAGTATTATCATCTAAAAAAAGTGGTTATTTGATTGCTTCAGGTTTAGGGGCTATTACACCTTTTTGTTCATGTTCAAGTATTCCTCTTACAATGGGACTTATAAAAGCAAGAGCAGGGTTTGGACCTATTATGACATTTTTGTTTACATCACCTTTGCTTAACCCAATCATTGTTGTTGTATTTTATATATCATTTGGTTTAGAAATTACTTTAGTTTATTCTCTTATTGCTTTTTGCGTGTCTTTATTAGCTGGTTATACTTTGGAAAAATTAGGTTTTGAAAAATATATTAAAAAAGAAGCAGAACCAATAAAAGCAGCATTTACAACAAGTGCAAATAATCAAAATTCTTGTTGTTCACCTAAAACTCAAACTTTTGCAAGTGTAAAAAAAGAAGAAAGTTTTATCCAAATATTAAAAGAAAAAGTTTTTAATAAAAGCATAGTTTTAAAAACATGGAAACAGTTTATTTCTTTTGTACCTTATATTGCTATTGGTATTGGAATTGGTGCATTTGTACATGGTTTTGTTCCAGAAGAAATGATTACAAAATATGCAGGAAGTGATAATATCTTTGCAGTTCCTTTTTCTGCTTTAATTGGTGTGCCTTTATATATTCGTGCAGATATGATGGTTGGTCTTGCTCCTGAGTTAATAGAAAAAGGCGTAAATATGGGTTCAATCTTAGCTCTTACAATTGCAGGTGCGGGTGCTAGTTTACCAGAGATGATTATGTTAAAAAAGATTTTTAAGTTACCAATTATGATATTTTTTGTTGTTACAGTATTTACAATGGCTATTACTTGTGGGTATTTAGTAAATCTGTACTTTATCTAGGATATAATATTTCTTTAAATTTAGAATTATGGAAATAAAATGAATGATGAACAATTAGCAAAATGCCTAGCAGAATTAGGCAATATTACAAGATTAAAGATATTTAAATTATTAGTAAAAGCTGGAGAAGAGGGAATGCCTGTTGGTTCAATCCAAGAAAAACTTGCAGTTCCTGGTTCTACCCTTTCACATCATATTACAAAATTAGTATCAGCTGATTTACTTATACAAAAAAGAGAAGGCAGAATATTGCATTGTATTGCAAACTTTTCTGTTTTAAATACTGTTGTTGGGCAATTACAAGACCAATGTTGCGTTGGAATTTAAAAAGGAGTTTTTATGAATATTGATACTTTATTAGTTTATTTACTTGTTGCATTTTTTTATATTACAAGTCCGGGGCCTGCTGTTATATTAGCAATAATAAATGGTCTAAGAACAAATATGAAAGTTGTTGCTATTTCAACTTTTGCAAATACTTTAGGACTTGCAATTTTATCAACAGCTTCAATTTTAGGACTAGGTGTTTTACTTACAACATCTGCAACTTTATTTATGATTGTTAAATTTGTAGGAGCATTTTATTTAGTATATTTAGGTGTAAAATTTATAAGAAATAAAAATGTTTTAAATATTGAGGATATTAGTTCTAATAAAGAAATTAGAAGTTCTAAATCATACTTTTTAGAATCATTTTTTTTAGCAGTTACAAATCCTAAACCTATACTGTTTTTTACTGCGATTTTCCCACAGTTTTTAGATGTAAAAGCTGCTATATTACCTCAGTTTTTAATTATGACTTTTTTCTTTTTATGTATTTCTTTTTTCTCTCTTTATGCATATGCATATTTAGCCAAAAAATCAAAGTCATATTTAAGTGATAAAAATAGAATGAATTGGTTTCATAAAATAACTGGTGGAATTTTTATATCTATGGGAATAGGGCTTTTAAGTCTTAAAAACCATAATTAGATAAACTAGTAGAAAATCTACTAGTTTATTTGTTTTTTATAATATCGTAAATGGTAGTTAAGAATTTCTCTGTACTTAAAAAACCATCTCCCCATTCTTTTTCAATATTAGCTATTGGTTTAGAATCTATTACTTCTTTTAAAGTTTTACCTTCTTTGATAAGTTTTTGTATTCTGTCTTTTATAATTACTAAAGTATCTCTATAATTTTTAAGTTCTTTTTTATTTGATAATTTTCCATGTCCTGGAATAATTTTTGTTTTATCATTTGCTATTGATAAAATATAAGATGCTGATTTAATCACACCATCAATATCACCTTTACTTGATTCATCAATAAATGGATAAAAACCATTAAAATAAATATCTCCTGTATGTATTACATTTGATGTTTTAAAATAAATAATACTATCTCCACCAGTATGAGCATTTGAAAGATGTTTTACTTCAATTTCTTCTTCGTTTAAATGAAATGAAATAGTGTCATTAAACGTAACTATAGGAAGTGCAAGAGTAGGCGAAGCTGGAATTTCTGCTCCAAATGCTTTGATAAATCCTTCTTTTGACATTCTTTTTCTAACATTATCATGAGAAACAATAATTACATTGTCTTTTGCAAAGTTTTCATTTCCACCTGTATGGTCATAATGCCAATGAGTATTTATCATAAATTTTATAGGCTTTTTTGAAAGTTTTTTGATAGCATCTTTTATTTTTGTAGATAAAGGAGCAAATTGATCATCAATCATAAAAACACCATCTTTTCCAACATTTATACCAATATTCCCACCTTTTCCTTGAAGCATATAAATATTATCTGTGACATGAATAGTTTTGATTTTTACATCATCTTTTGTATGGTTATGGGCATATAAAGTACTAAGTAAACCTAAACTTAAAAAAATACTTGAAATTTTTGTATATAGTTTCATTTTTTATCCTTTTATATAAATATATCTATTATTATTTTAGCTAAATCTAAATTCTTTTTATAAGGTAACTTCTTAATATTTGATATTTTATTATTTATGTCTATAATATGAAATCAATTATAAAATAAAGGAAATACCTTATGGAAGTTATAACACTTATATTTATTATCACATCTATTGTTATTATATTAACACCTGGACAAGATATGTTGATTGTGATGTCTCGATCTTTAGCTCAAGGACAAAAAGCAGGAGTTATTACAGCACTTGGAGTAAGTGTTGGACTTATGGGACACACTTTATTAGCTACTCTTGGATTAGGCGCTTTACTCATGGCTAGTGATTGGATCTTTAATATTATAAAATTTGTAGGTGCAGCTTATTTGGTATATATTGGGTATCAATTATTAAGAAGTAAAGAAAGTAAACTTACTTTAAAAAGTGATCTAAAAAAAGTTTCATATTCAAAAATGTTTCTTCAAGGTGCTTTTACAAATATAAGTAATCCAAAAATCACAATATTTTATTTTTCTTATTTACCTCAGTTTGTAACTCCAAATTCTGGTAATGAAACTTTACATTTATTTATATTGGGATTAACATTTGCAATTCTTACTTTTGTAATAAAATCTTCAATTGGAGTTTTATCTGGTTTATTGTCTTTTTGGATTAAAACAAGACCCGTAATTTTAGAATATATTCACAAAACTAGTGGAATAATTCTTATTGCCTTAGGAATAAAATTAGCCTTAGAAGAAAAAATCTAACAAGATATGAAGTTCTAAAGTACTTAAGCATCTTTTTATTAATTAATGATTATAGTTCTCAATATTAAAATAAAAGGTTTTGCTATATGTTATCGTATTATAAAGAGTTGTTTTCATATATACAAAATCTTGTCCGGGATAAAGAATATGCAAAAGATGTAACTCAAGAAACATATATGCGTACTTTAGAAGCTAACAGAAATATACCTATTGATAATAAAAGAGCTTTTTTATATAGAGTTGCAAAAAATATTATAATAGATCAAGCAAGAAAAAACAAAAACAAAAACTTTATTGATTATGAAGAAAAGAAGATTATCTCAAATGATGAACAAGCAGAAGAGATTTTAATCAAAGTAAATGAAAATCAAATTTTATTTGAAGAAATAAAAAAACTGCCACAAAAAAGAAGACAAGTTTTCGTATTATATATTATTGAGGGTTATACAAGAAAAGAAATTTCTAATGTTTTAAATATGACAATTACATCAGTTGAAAAACATATTTCAAGAGCATCACTTCAAATTCGAAAAAGTTTAGAAACAAATAAGGATATTACTGGTGAATAAGATAACAATTCAAGAACAAGCCTGTTATTGGTTAAATCTTAAAGAAGAAAAATGTCCTGATTTCAACAATGAAGAGTTTTTAAAATGGTTAAATCTTAAAGAAGAACATCTTCATATTTATAAAAAAGAAAAAGAATTAAGAAACAATATAAAAGATATATCAAAAGATATGTTAAAAGAGTTAAGAGATGAAGTATTTAATGAATTAGAAGAAACAAAAAAAAGAAGAAGTTTATTTAAAACAATTATTTCATATTCTATTGCTTCATGTCTATTATTACTTGTGTCATTTTCTATATTTGATTTTTTCAAATCTCCTGAAGTATTATATTCACAAGAGTTTATTAGTAAAAACAAAGTTATTAGTAATATTAAATTACCTGATGATTCTATAATTTCAATTGATTCTAATAGTATTTTAAAAATAAAATATTATGAAAAAACTAGAGAAGTAATTTTAGAAAAAGGAAAAGCTTTCTTTTGGGTAAAATCAAATAAAAACCGTCCTTTTCTTATAAATGCGAATGTTACAAATGTTGAAGTAATTGGTACAAAGTTTGAAGTAAGCAATATAAATAATCATGTAGATGTAAAGGTAAGTGAAGGACGGGTAAAAGTAGCAAAGATTTTCAATGAAAATAAAAAGCCAAAATTTCTGGCTTTATTAGAAAAAGGTCAAGAAGTCTCGATTAATAACTATGGAGAAATAGAAGAGCTTCAAAATATTAATATTTCTAATATTGCATTATGGGAAAAAGGAAAACTAATATTTAAACAAGATAGTTTAAAAAATGTTATGCAAGAGTTTAGAAAGTATTTAGATATAGAAGTTGAATTTGAAACAATACAAAGTTCTTTATATCCAATAAGTGGGGAATTTGAAGTGAATAAATTTGATGATTTACTAAAATCTTTACCTTTACTTCATCCCCTTTTGATTGAAAAAAATACTAATAAAATAGTAATAAAAGAGAAATTCTAAAATTTCTTTAAATTGTATGTCAACTTTTTATAACTTTCACGTCTTCTACTATAAGAGAACAATTCTCATAATCATTATAAGGAAGAATAAATGAATTTATTAAAATCAACTTTAATAATCCCAGGCCTTGCTATACTATTACAAACTAATGTTTTAGCAGAACAGTTATACTCAACGAAAACTTCATCATTAATTGAATCTATAAAAGAGATATCAAAAATATCAAAAATACCTTATATTCTTGATACAAATATTTTAAAAGGTAAAAAAGCAAAAATTATTGTTGATATTGAGGGTGTTGATAATGCTCTTAGTGAGATATTAAAAGGCAGTAATTTAGAATTTATTATAAAAAATAATACTATTATCATAAGAAAAAAGACTACAAAAAGAAAAGAAACAAAAAATGTAAATACAACAAAACTTTCTGAAGTTACAGTAAAGAGTGATTTTTTATCAAATATTGCATATGAAGATTTACAGTTTTTTGGTGGAAGTAGAACAGTTGTTGATGTAAATAAATCTAAAAATTTAGGTGATACTTCTATTTCTGATGTTATGAAAAGAATACCCGGTGTTATATCATCAAAACAAGATGGAACAGGTGGTTCTTTATCTTCTTTAAATATTGGTGTTAGAGGTATGGCTCAAAGATTATCTCCTAGAACAACTGTTTTATTAGATGGAATTCCTTTATCTGTTGCTCCTTATGGACAACCTCAGTTATCATTAGCACCTGTATCATTTGATATGTTATCAAGTATTGATGTTATTAGAGGAGGGGGAAGTGTAAGGTATGGTCCTCAAAATGTTGGAGGGATTATTAACTTTAATTCAAAAGAAGTACCAGAAGAGTTAGAAGGTAGTATTCAAACAAATGGAAGTTATTATACAAAAGGTGATAATAAATTTGAAGCTAAATCATATAGCCTTTTTACAGGTGGAATGATAAATGAAGATAATGGTTTAGCAATTTTCTATGATGGAAAAAAAGGTTCATCTTGGAGAGAACACTCAAAAACTGATATTGATAATATTATGTTAAAAACTAAACATAAAATTAATGATAATCATACTTTAAAAACAAGATTAACATACTACAAGGCAAATAATGAAATGCCAGGAGGATTAACTCAATCTGAGTATGAAGAAGATCAATATCAATCTAAAAGACCTTATGATAACTTTGAGGGAGATAGAAAAGAATTAGCTTTATTTTATGATGCACAGTTAAGAGATAGTACATTTGCAGAAATAAAAACTTTTTATAATACAAGTAATAGAACATTTGTTTATTCAAAAGGTGCTCCTTTGGTATCTAAAAGATTAGATACTCTACCAAGAGAATATAAAGTTTTTGGATTAGAAGGTAGAATTTCAGAAAAAATCAAACTAGCGAATACTAATTCTGAGTTATCTTTTGGTTATAGATATATACAAGAAGATGCTGATGAAAAAAGACATAGAAGAAGTTATGCTACTGGATCTGACCCTTATTCTGTATCAGCTGTTACAAATAGAGATAGTCATAATGAAACAAAAGCACATGCTTTATTTACTGATTGGAGATTTGATTTAGACAGACTTACAATTACACCGGGTGTTAGATATGAAAAAGTAAATATTTCAAGACTAAATAACCTTACATCTTTCGAAGAAGAAATAAACTATACAGAAGCTTTACCTTCTTTAAATCTAAGTTATAAACTAAATGATTTATGGACATCATATGGAAGTTATAATAAATCTTTTGGAAGTGTTCAACATTTACAATTAAATCTTCAAGATAAAGGTGCTAATACATTAAAACCTGAAACGGCTAATATTTATGAATTAGGTGCAAGATATTTTAATGATAATGCAGATTTTGAAGGAACACTATTTTATATAGATTTTGAAAATCAGTTAGGATATAGTAGTACTGCTGGAAAATGGGAAAATAGAGGAGAAACAGTACATAAAGGTATTGAGTTAGCTGGAAATTTATATCTTGATGATTTATCAGAGATTTTAGAAGGAAGTAGTCTTTACGGAAATTATACTTATTTAGATGCAAAGTATAAAGAGATAAATGTAAATAACAATATAGAGTTTACATCAAAACATACTGGATTATTAGGTTATAAATATAGTGATATTAATGATTGGAGTGTATTTATTGAAATGTATTACCAATCAGAACAATATGCAGATAATTTAAATACAGAAAATGAAAATAGTGCAGGTTCTTTAGGGAAAATGCCATCTTACGCTCTTACAAATATTGGATATACTAAATCTTTAGAATTATCAAATAATGATTTATCTTTTTCTTTAGGTGTAAAAAACTTATTTAATAAAGAATATTTTACTAGATCTACAGATACTTTAGGAAATGGTAAATACGCTGCTGCTCCAAGAGAGATATTCTTTTCTGCAAAATATGATTTTTAGAAAAGTACATAAGTATTTAGCTAGATTATTAGTATTTTTTTTTATTTCTATGATTTTTTCTGGAAGTATTTTATTATATAAAGAAGAGATAATTAACTCTTCTTTATGTATTGCAAAAGATTCATTTAATATCTTAAATAAAAATACACTTGAAGATAATATAAACAAATTAAAGAATATAAAATCTATTTCATTTACAGAAAACAACTATTATAAAATTTCTTTAAGCAATAGTGATACGATATTTTTTTCAAGTTCTAATTCTCAAAGAATTGATTGTAAATATATAGCTGTTCTAAATTTTTTTACTAAATTACATCATACTTTTTATATTAATAAATATTTTATTTTTTTTATTGGTATTGGTATCTGTTTTTTATTTATAAGTGGTTTATTTCTAGTGAAAAAAAATAATTTGAAAAAAATATTTAAAAAAAGAAATAGTTTTAAAATACTGCATATAAAAGTAGGGCTTATCTTTTTCCCTTTTTTATTAATATATATTTTATCAGGAACTCTTTTACCTTTGAAAAGCTTTTTTATTAAAACTTTTTTTACCCAAGAGAAAATCTATCCTATAGTAAAACTTCAAAAAAACAATGAGGCTATTAATTTTATAAAATTATTTGAAAAGATTAGTAATAAAATAAAAGATGCAAGAATAACTAGAATTTATTTTCCTAAAAACAATTCGTCTGAATATGTCTTTAGGATTAAATACTTAGATGAGGTTCATCCTAATGGTAAGTCTTATTTAGTAATAAACCCGATAACTTATCAAATTATTGAAAATATTGATGCAAGAAAACACCCATTATTAATTAGACTAATAGAAAATATATATACATTTCATTCTGCAAAATATGAAAACAAAATATATCCTTTTTTAGTTTTGTTTATTTCTTTTATCTTAATTTTTTTATCACTAAGAATATTAAAAAGGTAAAAAACTATTTTTTCTCATGATTTGATACAGTTGAAGGAATAGAATTTCCACTTGCTTGCATACTTAAAGCTTCTGGATATTTTTTATAGTGAGCTCTTACAATAGAAGCTAATTTTTCTTTTGTTTTAACATCAACATTACCTTTTTCATCTAAAGCTTCTGCAAGATTTTTTACAAGTTCATCTTGAGGTTTATCTACATTTTTTGACCATGCTTGTAAAAGTTTTTTATTTACAAATGTAGGTAATGAACCCATAATTCCAACATCATTTTGAGAATGAATTAATAATCCAGAAGTTGTACCTCTATCTAAAGTTAAAACTTGGAATAAATATAAAGTATGATAATCAAGTTGTGCTTTTATATCTTCTTCTGAGATTTCTTTTCTTGTTTTAAAAGCATTATCTATGATATTTATATATGTATCAATAATTCCTTCTCCAAAATTATTAGCAAAATGATAGTCATTTTCTTTATTGTTTGTTTTATAGTTTTCTAAATAAAAATGACTAACACCTCTATGTCTATTTAAAGCAGGAATAATAAAGTATTTATTCCCTTGTTGTGTTCCTTCTTCATAAGTTGAAGCTGATAATTCTTTTATTGATTCATCAAATATTTTTTTGTCTTCAACATTTAAAATACTTGGATTTAAATCAGCCATAACTCTCCAATACGTTCCACCATCTCTTAATTGTGTTAAAGAAATATGAATATGAATTGAGGGAACATTTGGATTTTTTGGATGAATAATAGTAGAGATTGCACTTGCACTTTGAAGTTTTTTTGTTTCATCTTCATCATAATGTACTTGAGATACATTTACACTTGCTGTATTAAAAAGTATATTATCACGAGACTCAAATCTTGAACCTCCACCATGAATACCTTCATCTCTTAACCAAGTTACTTCTTCAAAGTTTTTATTTTCACCAAGTGTTAAACTTAATGAATTTAATTTATCTACAAATCTTTTTTGTAAACTTTTTACTAAAGTATAAGCATCTATTGCTTCTTGTGATTTAGCCGTAATCATAGTCATTTATTATCTACCTTAAATTTTTTCTTATTGTATCATAGTATAATTAGAAAAATAAAATAAGAATAAGTAGAAATAAATGATTGATTTAATAAAAAGATTACCAAAAGCTGAACTTCACTTGCATATTGAAGGTTCACTAGAACCTGAACTTATGTTTACATTGGCTAAAAAAAATAATATTGAGATACCTTATAAAAGTATTGAAGATGTGCGAAATGCTTATAACTTTACAAACCTACAAAGTTTTTTAGATATATATTACGCAGGTGCAAATGTACTTATAACAAAAGAAGATTTTTATGATTTAACACATGCGTATATTTTAAAATGTGTAGAAGACAATGTTATTCATACAGAAATATTTTTTGATCCACAAACACATACAGCAAGAGGAATATCTTTTGAAACTGTAATTACAGGAATCAAAGAAGCATTAAATGATGCAAAAGAAAAGTATGGAATTACATCATGTATTATCATGTGTTTTTTAAGACACTTATCACAAGAAGATGCACAAGAAACTTTAAACCAAGCCTTAGCTTTTAAAGATGATATTATTGGGGTTGGTCTTGATTCATCAGAGTTAGGAAATCCTCCTTCAAAGTTTGAAGAAGTATTTAAAAAAGCAAAAGAGGAAGGTTTTAAACTTGTAGCACATGCAGGTGAAGAAGCTGATGTTTCATATATTTATGAAGCTTTAGATTTATTAGATATTCAACGAATTGACCATGGAGTTCAATCAATTAAAAGTGTTGAATTAATGAAACGATTAAAAGAAGAACAAATACCGCTTACAGTTTGTCCAAATTCAAATATTGAGTTAAAAGTATTTCAAACATATAAAGAGCACAATATAAAAGAGCTTTTAGATTACGGTTTAAATGTAAGTGTAAATTCAGATGATCCTGCATATTTTAAAGGTTATATGAACCAAAACTTTATAAACTTATGTGAAAATTTACCATTAAGTAAAGAAGATGTTATTACTTTAGTTAAAAATTCTTTTAAATCTTCGTTTATAGACGATGAATTAAAAAAAGAATATTTAGCAAAAGTAGAAGAAGTAATCTAATTAAAGGAAATGAATGCAAGATATATTAAACTATATAAAAATAAATGAACTAATATCAACTTCAGGACAACCAAGTGAAGAAGAGTTTATAAAAATTGCTCAAAATGATTTTGAAGTTGTAATAAATTTAGCTTTACATAATGCAACAAATGCAATAGAAAATGAAGATAAAGTTGTAACAGATTTGAACATGTCATATTTCCATATTCCTGTAGATTTTGAGAATCCTAAATTATCTGATATAAAATTATTTCTAAATATATTACAGTCTTTAGGCGCAAATAAGGTTTGGGTTCACTGTGCTTTAAATTATAGAGTAACAGCTTTTATGTATGTATTTCATAAATATGTTTTAAATACACCTTTTGATGAAATAGATATTTCGATGTTTGAAGAATGGACACCAAATGAAAACTGGCAACATATACTAAAAGTTAGTTTAGAAGAGTTACATAAGGCATAAGCAAGTTCTTAAAAATAGCTAAATAAATGATATTCTTATATTAGTTTTGATAGCATCTATGCATTAATAAAAGAAGTATTTGTATAAAGATTGGACATAATTTGAAAATAGAGACCAAAAAACAGAAATTTGATGAGCCACTTTATTTAGAAAGTGGAAGAATTTTAGAATCGTATGAACTTGTTTATGAAACTTATGGTGAATTAAATGAAGATAAATCAAATGTTATTGTTATATGTCATGCCTTAGCAGGTTCACATCATGCAGCAGGAAGATATGCTGATGAAGCAAAGCCAGGTTGGTGGGATAAGTTTATTGGTGATGGTAAAGTTGTTGATACTACAAAGTACTTTGTAATTTGTTCAAATAACATTGGGAGTACTTTTGGTTCTACTAATGCTTTGGATATTGATCCTTCAACTGGGCAAGAATATAGATTGAAATTTCCAATTCTTACAATTACAGATATTGTAAAAGCACAAATGAAACTACATGAGAAACTAGGAATTCAAAAAGCAAAAGCTGTAATTGGTGGTTCAATGGGTGGAATGCAAGCTCTTTGTTATGCTATTGAGTTTCCAGATTTTACAGATACAATTATTGCAATGGCAACAACTGCATATACAAGACCATGGGCAATTGCAGTAAATAAAATAGCAATAGAAGCTATAAGACATGACCCCGTTTTTAAAAATGGTCATTATACTAAAGATGATTTACAAGCAAAGGGTTTACCTGGACTTGCAATTGGAAGAATGGCAGGTTTAATAGCATATTTAAGTCCAACTTTATTTAATAGTAAATTTGGTCGAGAATACTGTCCAACTGATGGTTTATACGAATTATTTGGAAGATTTGAAGTTGAAAGATATTTAGAATATAATGCCTACAGTTTTCCAAAGGTTTTTGATCCTTTATCATATTTATATATTTGTAAAACAATGAATATTTTTGATGCAGGAAGAAATAAAGATAAATTAGAAGATTCATTTGATAAAGTAAAATGTAACTTGCATTTGATTTCATTTGAAGATGATATGTTGTTTTTTCCAGAAGAAATGGAAGAAATAAGAGATATAATGGTAAAACTTGGACGTGAAGATCAAGTAACATATAAAATGATAAATAGTAAATCTGGACATGATTCTTTTTTAGTTGAAGTTGATAAGTTTGAAGATTATACAAGAAATATATTAGAAGGCATAAAATGAGTAAAGAAAATGAGAAACTAGTTTTTGAAGATAAAATTATTGAAGCAAAAACACTTTTAGAAAAATTATCTAATCCAGATATTACATTAAGTGATTCATTAGAAGTTTATAAGTCAGGTGTAAAACAACTAGAAGATGCACAAAAACTTTTAGATGAAGCAAAACTAATATTTACAACACAAGAAAAATAATAAAAATCAAAGAATTCCATAAACTTTTCACAATAAGAGAAATTTATGGATACTCTTTATAAAACTTGCGATAACTGGAATAATGTTAGAAGCTCACAATGATATTTCAAAATTAGCACTTGTAAGAGTTGGTTCTCAATCTTCTTATTTAATTGATTTCAATCATAGAAATTAAAAATAAATCTGCTATTATTACAAGATAAAATAATATAAATAAACTATAATTATA
>PJEL010000397.1_pt1 | contig 51571 bp, 47 predicted proteins | sample 1853271 | NCBI WGS metagenome assembly PJEL01 (sample SAMN08108733, study PRJNA415343) | Invertebrate metagenome, whole genome shotgun sequencing project. | host: Globobulimina | place: Sweden: Gullmar Fjord | collected 2015-08
ATTTTTATGTGGTGAAGATTAATTTGAAGTGACTGTCACGTTAAAAGTTAATATTTAGGAAATTTGGTAAGTGTCACGTTAAAATTAACGACAAAAAACATCGATAGGCACTCGCTATGGCTTTACCTATGGTAAAAGCATAAGTCTGTTAATATTTAGGAAATTTGGTACAATGTAAATTTTTGATTTTAGGTAGCCAATGAATAAAGATAATGAGCCATTACACGGCGTGAAACTTGAACAAATTCTAACTGAACTTGAGAAGGAAGTTGGTTGGGATAAGATGGGTGAGTTACTTAATATTCGTTGTTTCCTCAATAAACCACGCCTTAAATCAAGTTTGAAGTTTCTCCGTACAACCCCTTGGGCACGCAGTAGAGTTGAAATTTTATACCTGAAAACATTTTGTAGTAAGCATAAAGCAACAGGGAATGTAATTAGGGGGATACTCTCTCAGAAAACAGCCGTTGCAGAAACGACCTCCCGTAAGCCTGCTCCCTTTGTTTGGCCATCATTGGACGATAAATAAATGTGACAGCTAGCACTGAGGTGATTAAACAATTTGAAGTAAGTTTCATGTTAAATTAATACTTAAATTATTGACGTCAATGCTGTTCAATAGGGCTGTCAGGTTATTTAAGTCTCGGTATCGTGTTGTTAGCTCCAATGTAATGTCTGTTTAGTTAAATTCGCAAACTAAACAAGTTACTGAGCAAATTAATCTCTTAATTTCATTGTTAATTAATTCGATAGCTAGTGCCTGCTTCACTTAATGCTCGGTAAAAGTCTTCAATTTGACACTTCTCTTCCATTTGGCAAATCACACGGTATTTTTCTATTGCTGGCTGGTAACCTTGCAAAGCCGCCTGAAATAACCAATGGGCAGCATTTTCAATATCACGACGGCCTTCAATGCCGGTTAAGTAGAGTTCAGCTAGGTTGGTTTGCCCTGGCGCATAGCCTAACTCTGCCGATTGTTTCAATAATACGAAAGCTTGCTCAAATCTATCATTAATATAACTTGCTTCAAGGAAGGCCATACCTTGTGTATTCTGCCTTTTTCCGGGGATATAACGCCATTCTTCTTTCGCGACTGTTGAGCTAGTTACAGGATTACCATCAATCATGTAAACGGCTTTATTCCTACCTATCATATTAAATTCTGGCCGCACTACGCGGTAAATGAAACCTTGCTCAAATAATTTATCTAATTCAGCATAAGAAAAATTTTGGCGTTTTTTTTCGAAATAATCAAAATTTGTGCTGTGGCCGAAACGCAGGCCATTGCTTAAAGATTTTTTCATAGGATAAAAGTAATTACCGTACGTCAGCGATACTGTGCCGCCGGTAATATCGACAATTTTAGCAAGTCGATAATTATTATGTGAACGTAGATCGCCTGAGACTTTTCGATAGTCTAAATAATAAAAGTCGTTAACTTTCGGGGCGTCGATATATGTTTGGCTTTGACGATTTTTTTGTTGCTCTTCAGAAAAGTAATAACTCAGTAATAAGATGATAAGAATGCTACCAGTAAAAGTACTAAGCAAACGAAGCTTGTTGAAAAATGCCAAGCTGAGATCAGAAAAAATTAATTTTTTATCTGATGCATCATTAGCAGTATTAGCAAGGTGCTGACATTGTAGGCATTGTACTCGTGTATCAGCCTTTACCGGGAAAATAGGCAAATATTCAAAAAAATAAAAAGCATAAATGATCACTGAATTGACGCTATGTTCTTGGTTACCACAATAAGGGCAAAGTATTTTGTCTGTTGTGCCTAAACTTATTGTCGACTCGCGATAATCCATTACCTAAACCTATGGTTAATTAATACTTTTTAAAGACTGTTATTTTTATAGCATTGGTTTATAACACTGACAAGTATTTTGTACTAATGATTTCGTAGTTTATCAGTAACCGACTTATTGATTGTTTATTATGCCACTAATTATTGTTGGCTTATGGCTAACGTAAACTTTATTAGATGAATGGCAATAGTGAAAAGTTGATGTTGGAAAACAGATATATCTGGAAAATGTTACTTCTCCACTTTTATTTCGCCTGCTTAATTCGTAATTAACACGTAGCCATCTTATAGTTATTTTATCATTTGTGTATTAATCATAGGGAACTGGACAATGATGGTGCGGAATGCTTTAAAAGTAACTCTGATTTTTATTATATGCTTAGCTGCTAGCGCACAAGAAGAAATAGATAGAGCTATTCATGAAGTTCAGACAGGGATGTCAGGCTTGCATCATCGAGTGAATGGTCTTGAAAGTAGGGTATTTGAGCTTGAAAATAGCGTTTTATCTCATGCTGAAATACGTGATAAGCATGCGAGGTTAGCTGAACAGGTAACTGGTCTGAAAAATAGCATGTTGGGCACCAAAACAAGCGAGGGGGTATCAGTACAAGTTAACGTAAAGCATGATGCCTTAGCAGGAAAAAATAAAGTTCCAACAAAGGAAGAAATAGAACCCGTAACAGTGGCTTATATATGGAACGATGGCGCAAGTTATACTGTAAATTTATTGGCTCTTATTGTCGCTCTTGTTGCCTTAGTATCTACAGTAGCTTATAGATTAGGGTTAAGATTTCTAAATGAAAATATTAGCATAGCTAGGGAGAGGATTATTAGGGAAGCAGAAGTAACTGCTACAGGAAAACAGGTTCAGTCGATTACTAATCAAGCTTTTCATTCTTACTCAACCTATGAGCATTGTTCCAAACATACGCTAAATGGATTGGGAGATGGAAGTAATGCGCAAATTGAAACTGATTCATGGCAAAATTATGCATTTTTGAGTATTGCAGTATCACTATCTAAAATGGCTGTTGATTCGATAGAAGTTATTAATGCCGATGATGAAAGATCAACTATGCATGCGGTCTATGCGTATTGCAATTTGTGCTTTTATTTAGCTCAACAATTAAATGAACCATGCTTTTTAACAAGTCAGTCCAATTCAACAGAGCACATTCTGGCTGCCCGTAAGGATTTATTGTTACGTATTAAAAATGCACGTGACAAGCTGACTGAAGCGAAGGTAAAAAATAAGAGCGTACGAGAAGATTGGCATCATTTAAAAGAAAGTTTGTTACATAGTGAGTTCTATCTTGATATTGATTATGCAAATAAAAACAAAAGTTTAAAAGAAAGGATACAGGTGGAACTTGTTGAGGTATTAAATTATGCCATCGCTAAAGGACAAAGAGATTGGTACAACGCTACTTTAGAAAAGTGGCTTGGATTAAATTTTAGTAACCTGATTAAAACACAATAGGGGGCTTAACAGGATCTAAATATACAATAATTTCAATTTTTTTCTTAAGTCGCATGTTACGGCCTTTAACTACTTTAACTGGAAAACTAGATTCTATTTATAATAGCATAAATTAAAGACTAAAAACAAAAAGTGTGACTTTTCAATTTATACATTTCCGTGGCAATAGCGCTAAGCATATTGGAACTATTTAGGTATCACTCATATTTGTGCTTTATTAACAATTAAATCATTTTTCGTGATTGTTTAATAAGCCACTTTTATCTATGTTGGTCAAAAACTAACTAGTTCAGCCACTGTTGTTCATTATTCCAATATTAACTTTTCCAGCTATGATAACTAACGTGTTATTAACAAAAGTATCTGACTTTAGGTGTGTTTATATCAATAATCGCCTGTTAATTTAAGGTAATATGGTTACTAGGTTGTGGCTAAGTAGCCCCTTTAAATCATTAAAAAATAAATTAGACTGGGAGAAATGAATAATGGTAAACATGTTAATTACATATCAACTTGATGACGGTGATGTTATTGAAATTAATCATCCAGAAGAGTTTGAATTTAAAGATTTAGATGGTAATAGTTTAGGGAATGCCGAGATCATTAAGCGCCATAATAATGACTTAATATTAGCTGAAGCCGCATTTGTGATCTCAGCCGAACATGAGAAAATTACGATAACAAGTGATGCTGCATTTATGGAATCACAAGCAGGAGTAAAACAGCCGTTTGACTTTAATGGCCTGGTAAAAATTTGTGGTTTTTCTTCTATTAAATATAAATTTGATAGACAAGGTGATGAGAGTTCGGATTGGGTTGTTGCTTACCCTAAGTAATTATAGGCTGGGGATCAGCCTCAACCATTCTTTCATCTCTTTAGGAACCTTGGAACAGCTAGCAAAGGTATTTCTCGACGCCAAGCTTATGTGAGGCTTGTTATTAACTTGGTTAATTCCCTGTCAAATTATTTAAAGGCGAGCCAGAAATGGCTCGCCTTTTTTAATTCAGCTCAGCTTTTCTATTATTTGAAGTCGCGTTGATGGAGTAAAGGCATTTTTTGATAAATAGCTAAAAAATACGTACGAATAGGCCCATTTGAACGACAACACGTCTAAATTGACGCATATTTCATATCAAACTTAGTACTTAAAAACTTTAAAAGAGGAATACTATGAAAATTTTTGAATGGGATAGCAATCGTAAAAACCTATTGTCTTTACTTTGGATTTTTCTAACGGCAAATTATATCTATTGCGATGTGTTTACTTTGCACGATGCTAATTATTTGGAAGCATTTTTAACTGGTGATGTAGGTGGCATGAAGATCACTGAAGAATTCTTATTGATTTTTGCCTTTGTAATGCAAGTTCCTATGATCATGATTGTCTTGGCAGGGACGTTAACTTTCAAACTAAACAGGTATTTTAATATTGTTGCCGGCATCATCACCACGTCAGTGCATGCCGTTACGGTTTCAATGGGTGGCACACTTTACTTTATGTTCTTTAGCACCTTTGAGATTTGTACCGGTTTACTCATTATTTATATAGCCGCCACTTGGAAACAAGAAAAAGCCTCATAATTTGCAAAAATAAAGATCAAAATAAAGAAATGAATTACATGAACGTGGAGTGTTATGCGCTTATGTAGGGCGATTCCCTTCTCGATTGCTGAGTTGGAAAAATTAAAACAAATAATGGGACACTAGCTCATGCATCGTAAAGCGCAAGGCAGGGCTAAACAAGGTTATCGGTTTGACGATATCTGGATTTAGGTGCTATTTAACTTTATAATTATTAGGAGCCACAAAAATTTTTCTATCTGGTAATTTAATGGTCAACCTTTTTCCCACAGTTATATATTCCTGCATGATGGGAATGACAATACTCGCTTTATTAGAGGTTTTCAAAAGACCGAACGTAAGACAAACCGTTTTTCTTAAAGGGTTGTTATTGTTATTGCTGATGCATTTGGCGGGGGAATTGTTCATATATTCAGGTGCGTACATTTATGCACCTGCCTTAGCTGGCGCACAATTGCCGTTTAGAGTTTTACTTGGGCCAGCCCTCTACTTTTACGCTCACGCTACTATGTCAGCAGACAAAGCAATAGACAAGCGGATGTATGCATTGGCTTTGTCTGGACCCATTATCGTTGTGTTGGCGATGCTGCCTTTTATTTTTATGATCAGTCCCGCAGATAAATTGGCCCTGGCTAATCCATCAACTAGAGAGCCAGAGCTTTGGAAAATAGCTGTGTTTACCTGTTTATTCGCGACCTTTGTTTTTATTTCATTCACGGCTTTATTTTTGGTTATGATTTTAAGAGTTCATAAGTCTCATCGTCAACAACTTATGGAACGCTTTTCTGACATTGAGCAACGTTCATTAGATTGGTTTAGAACCGTACTCGTCATTTGGGGAGCTGCATGGTTAATGTATGCTGTTGAATTTTCTCTAGGTGCTTTGGGCTGGTTTTGGTTTGGTTCAGGGAGCGTGCTGCCAATTTTTGAAGCTATTGTATTGGCTGTTTTTATACAAAATGCACTAAGCCAAAAAGTGCTTAACGAATCTGAGAAGGGGTTGCCTCGTTCTCGTCAAACTAGGGCTGCTTTACTGAGCGCTGAAAAAATGCAACTAATTGCCACAAAACTAGAGCATGTGATGAAAGAAGATAAGTTGTTTTTGCATGACGATTTGTCGTTAAATAAGCTTTCTGAATCTATCGCTGAAACTGAAAACCACATTTCAGAAACACTTTCTCAATTTTTAAATACCAAATTTTTTCAATTTGTTAATAGTTTTCGCGTCGAAGAAGCGAAGAAGGCTTTACAGGATCGTGATAAGTTAGTGACTAACATTGCCTTTGACGTTGGTTTCAATTCTAAATCGACATTCAATACCGCTTTTAAAAAAATAGTGGGCTATAGTCCGTCAGCGTACCGAAATTCATTGTTGGAAAATAAACAAAAAGCACTTTGAATTAATATGCCGTAAATTAGATTTTTTGTATCAAAATAAATAGCTTAATGTGCTTTGTGTTGCTGTTGATTTGATGCGGCTTGCATCAAACTAATAACAATATTTAATGTGAAGATTAATTCCTGTTTTGGTTTGCGCTAAGGAAAATTGGTCGTGTCACTCTAAAAGGCAGTGTGAGTATTTATACGGTTTATTTAATCAACTTCTTCGTTATTGTGACTAAAATATGTAAAACCACGGTCAGGACAAAAAGTGTAGTTATTGTCCATGTTTTTACGCTCACCTCTACCGATAATCCATCGGAATGTAAGACAATGATTGGGTCCATCAAGTTCTATGATCTCGATTTTAGTTGGTCTACGTGAAGGATAAGTGCGTATTTCACCTTGCTTCCAGTAACCCAGTGGAAATTTACTCCCTAGTCCATCATAAGTTCTGGCACCCCACTGTTTACGCTTATCATAAATTCTCACCAGTCCGTCTTTTGAGTTATTAATGGTAAAAAGAGATTCAACATCCCCCATACGTCTAGTACTAAATGTTCGTCGATAGTAGGGAATTTCATCGCCAACCCAATCAATTTTGGTGTCATTATTTTGGGTTTTGAATGGACCTGTAATGTTAAAAGTAGTGCATCGTTTTCCGGTGACAGGGTCACAGGCAGAGGCAGAGGTAGCCGCATTTTTAAGTACTAATTCATGTTTGCCATCCCATTTTCTTCCCGTAAAAAGTTCAACCGGAATAAATCGCTCTTTGGTTGAGCTGTTATAAGCTTTATCCCAAGCAACCTTTTCTTCTGTCGAAGCCAATTTGTCGGCTTTATCAGCCCAGACTTGGCTACAAAAAGTGAATAGCATAAAACTCATCGCTACTATGGTTAGGCTTAAACCTGATTTACTTTTGATCATTCTCATTAATTTACTCTGTGCCATATTAGGTTAAGGGGATAGTGCCGTTAACGGGCGAAATATGCTTAAAACTTAGTTAAAATATTTCTAAAATTTTTTTGAATGCAATAAAAACAACAGGTTAGAGTTATTTAAAATGACGTGATATCTGTTAGAATACGTCAAGTTTTCGCGGTGGAATATGTTTTTGGACAACAACAAAGCCTTTATGGTCGGGCAGTGGAAGGTTGATCCCGGACTGAATAAAATTTCCTGCACTGATAAACAAGTTATTCTTGTGCCTAAAGTAATGGCGATACTGCTTGCTTTGGTTGCAGGTAAAGGGGAGCCACTGAAACTGAAAACCTTGATGGCAATCGTATGGCAGCAGCAAGTGGTAAGTGATAGCTCTGTCTATCAGGCCATTGCACAATTACGCAAAGCATTAGGAGATACGGCAGCCGAGCCAACTTATATTGAGCGAGTTTCCGGCAAGGGCTATCGCCTTATCGCACAGGTAAAAGCGCTGCCAACATTAACCAATCAAACACAAACATCTACTGATACTCGCGGTGTCACGGCTCAGGATATAGCGTCGCTTAGCCCCCGTGAGCCCGAAAAAAACTGGCTGGCAAATTGGCGCTTTTGGCTTGGCGCAATGCTTGTGGTGATTGTTATCAGTGTGCTGCGTTTCTATCAACCATGGCAAGTATCTGAACAGCCGCCAAGCTCGCTTAGCATAGCGCAAATCAATTCCATTTCATTACAACGTTTGAGCACTGAAAACCTTGGTCAGGCCGAAAAACTTGAAGCGTTAAACGATGTTTTGCTCACCCAATTGATGCAAATTAAGCAGATGCGAGTGGTGTCCTTAAGCGAAACAGCGTCATCGCCCAGCACGCAGGCCATTATAAAGGGCCGGATACATAAACAAGACAATAATATTCGGGTGTTTCTGCAACTGGTTCAGGTTGATAGCCAAGAAGTGATTTGGGCCAAGGTTTTTAACGGTGAAACTAATGATTTGTTTGCCTTGCAAGACACGATAGTGGAAACCTTGCTAGGGCTATTTAAGCGACAACAGACGTTACCCGCTTTTAAATCGGCACTGATAGATAGCCGCAGTTTTGATCAGTACTTACTGGCTCGTCATTTATGGCAGCAACGCAATGGCCCGGCACTTTATCGAGCCAAAGCGATTTATGAAGAGATGCAGCAGCAGCAAACATTATTTCCCCTAGCGGCGGTTGGCCTTTGTGATACCTATCAATATTTACATTTTTATGCCGACTGGTCGCTTAAGCAAGCATTAAACAAATGTCGTCCCTTGTTGCAACAAGCGCTGGCACAGCAACCTGAATTTGGCCAGGCGATAGCGGCGCAGGCTTTGCTGTTGAGCAGTCAGGGTAAAAGAGTTCAGGCCGAGAAACTGTTTGAAAAAGCCATAAAGCTGGCACCAAACTACCCCTTTGCTCATATGTGGTACGCCGGGCTGAAACGTAGGATGGGTAAATACAAGCAAAGTTTAAGCATGAATCAAACAGCCTATGCTTTAGCGCCTATGTCACCGATGATCAATCGTAGCCTGGCTTATGCCTACCTCAATACTGGAAATAAAGCGCAAGCTAGGTTTTATTACCGCCGGACGTTGGACTTACAATCTGATTACTCAAACCGAGCGATTGAAGAGCTTGACTTTTTACCTATTACTATCGACAGGGCCCGTGCGTTTTTGTTTTGGGCCAAAGAACATCCGTCAATTATGCGCAAACAACGCTCGTATCAACTGACTCAGGCACAGATAGAATTGGCGTTGGGAAAATATTCTGCAGTTGCTGGGACACTGAAAAAATTGCAAGGTAAACAGGTTAATCGGTCCTTTAAATTGTTTATTCAAACTTCTTTTGCTGCCGCTCAAGGGCGTTATCAGGATGTTATTGCTTTTATCGAGCAGCGCATGGCTATCCATCAAGATGATGCGAGATATGCTGGTGCCTACCTGTCAGTGCTTTATCAAATAGGGGATGATGAAAAAGCCTACAAGGAGTTTTTACGACTGCGACCTGAGCTTGCTGACAATATTCTCAATTCAGAAGCGCAGGGCGAAATAACCATGACTGCTAAAAATCGCTATAAATTAATGTATTATATACAGTTACAGGTCAGACGAGGAAATATGCATTTAGTGAGCGATTTAGCTCAGCAGCTTGATAAAAGTTTTGCGCAAGGGCATACGCCACAAGACATCCGCTATGCGCGCTGGCTGCTGTTTCGACAGCACAAAGAAGCAACCAAAGCCATGATACTTAGTATGATGCATAACGGCTGGTTGCCCGATTATAGTACTGACTATTTCCCAGAAGCCAATATGAAGCAACTATTTATCGACCTTGGTCTTGGCGAAAAAAACTATCAAACTTTACTGAGCAAGAACCGCGCACAGGTAGTGGATGGACTGGCTAAGCCGTAGTGATTACTCGGTAACTGCTCTGCGATAATTTTTTCTGTATTGTCCTATTTACGCATGGCGCAGAACCTGTGGTAATGCGTTGCTCTACGTCCAGCATCCATGCAGTTGAACTCTACGTTAAGTGCTATTAACGTCAGCATCAAACGAGTAAATTCCTCCCCTAATTAGTTGAATAAAACGTTAAGTCGTTTTTTAAATTAAGAGATAGTAGCGAGTAAGCAGCTTTGTAATGGATACGCTCGATATTTAATGTGGTATAAACATCTCAAAACCCTGTTAACCTTTGATATAGTATACAAAAGACAAGAAACTCAACCGTAAGACGTTGGCACAATAAGGAATTTGTCATGACGGATGCCGCCGTTAAAATTAATCCGCAAGTATTTGATATTAACATGCCCGATGTTTATGAAATAGAAATGCAATCGTTGGAGCCTAGCTATGCGGCAACTAACTTCAAAATAGGTTTAGCCCTTACAGTTCTGTTGGTGCTAATACTGACATTTATAAGATTACAACCTTGGTTTGATTGGCATGAAACTTTGCTTACAGGGCTTACGATTGGTGCCAGTATATTGACGACCATTTGCTTGCTTTTTACGCTTTATAAAAAAATTGCTGACCCATTAAAGTATTATGCATTACGGGAATATGACTTGAGTTTTCAGTCAGGCTGGATATTTAGCAAAAAAGTAACCCAACCGATAACGAGAATACAGCATATTGAATTAAAACGTGGGCCGATAGATCGAAAAATAGGCCTTGCTACATTGCAAGTGTTTAGTGCCGGAGGCGCTTTACATACTTTTGAAATTCCAGGGCTAGCGTTGTCAAAAGCGCAAAAGTTACGTCAGTATATTTTGCAGCATAAGGACACTATTACACATGGTTAATATGGAGTCCGAAAATACAGGCGAGAATGTAAATGAACAAGATAGTGTAGCAGAAAATGTAGAAGAGAGCCCCAACATAGCGTATGCGACAAATCAATGGCAGCGCTTGTCACCCATTGCTATTGTTTATTTTGGTGTCAGCTTGATACTAAACATAGTTGGTCAGTTTGTTTATATTGCCCCCGCTTTACTCCTTGGTTATAACGCGATTAAAGATAACCCTTGGATTGGTTTTCCCATTGCAATTGGGCTGTTGGCATTACTGATGACTTCAGCAATATTAAGTTTCTATTTCTTCCAGTTTCGTTTAAGTAAAAACAGCATTGAAATTCGCTCCGGCGTGTTAAGTAAAAAGCATGTTAATTTACCCTTTTCGCGTATCCAGAATGTAAAAATTGAGCAGCCAATTTATTATCGTGTAATGGACTTTGCATGCTTAACGCTTGATACCGCAGGATCTAGTAAACAAGAAGCCAAAGTAGTGGCGCTTGAATTGGATTTTGCTGAAAAATTAAAGCAAGAGATCATGGGGCAACATGTTGCAGCAACACGCCAGTCGAATGACTTAGCTGATAATAAATCTAGTGAAGCGCCTGTTAGCAATGAAGAACAGGTTATCAATACTCGTTCAATTAAAGATTTGGTCATTCATGGTATTACCAGTAATAGAGTTTGGATATTTTTAGGTGTTCTAGCGCCGTTCTATGAAAAATTGAGCAAATACATTGGTGATTTTTTACAAGGGCTTGGAATCGAGCCTGATAAGTTGTTCGACCCGTCAATACACTCTATGTGGCAACTTGGCCTATATAGTTTATCAGTGGCCATGATGGTTATGCTGATACTTGCTTTTTTTTCTATTTTTGGTGCGATCATGACCTTTTATGGCTTTACCTTAAGTAAAGTTGAAGACCGTTATATTAGACGCAGTGGCTTGTTTACTAAGCATGAGGTTAGTATGCGGCTTTCTCGGCTGCAGAAAATAGCCCATAAACGGGATTGGCTTGATATGTTGTTAGGTAGAGTTAATCTTCGTTTTGAACAGTCTAGTGCGCAAAAAAGCGGTATGGAAAATGGCGGTGTCTCAAATTTATCGGATAAAATAATTGTCCCGTCTGTTACGACAAGTGAAGCGCTTAATCTCACGCTTGATGTTTATCCGGAAAATGCTTTAGCAGATATTAACTTTACTACGATTAGCAAACGGTTTTTCATTCGCTACATTGGCGTGTTATGTATGCCAATGTATTTAGTGGTACTAACGTTGCTGATTATTTTGGAAACTTACGCCTTAGTATTACCTATCACTGGTGCATTTGTATTTGCTTGTGTCCTTATTTTTATGCGTTGGAAACGCTGGGGTTATGCCATTGATGAGCAGTATTTATACGTGCGTAAAGGAATTTTCGGTGTTGATCATTTCGTATTTCCGATATTTAAAGTTCAACAAACCGTTTTAAAGCAAAGTAAGTTTATGAAACGTCGTCAGCTATGTTCGGTTAGTTTTATTCTGGCTTCTGGTGCAGTAGATGTGCCCTTTATTAAAGAAGTGCAGGGAAAAGAGCTTATCAATCGTAGTTTATATGAAGTAGAAAGCTCTGGTAAATCTTGGATGTAATCGACAAAAGCTTACTTATCAGCTTGTTACTATTTGTTAGGTAAGTGGGGGGGGGGAATATATTTTTAAATTACTTTGTAGATTTGCAATGCATTCCAGCCAACAAACAAAGCAATGGCGTAGCTTATTAAAGTACCTAGCATCATATATTCAGTAAGCTTCATATCCTTATTTTTGGTCAAGTCGCCGAATCTAAAAATAGTTTTGGTCGCGACTAAAAAGCCAATGCCTGCAAACTGTCCCATGAATATAAATGAAATGGCTAAACATCGCTCAATGTAGCCAATCCAAGCGCCTGCTGATACTAAACCGGTATCTTGATTTTCATTGTCTTTAATTAAACTGTCAGTATGTTTCTTTAAAGCGAGTGAGATTATCACGGAGGCAGGTTTGCAGACCAATAGGTAGGATATGGCAATGATGATACTTTTAGCAGTAAAAAAGTTACTTATAAAGATTGTCAGCTGTTCTAATGTGAAACCCGAAAAGTATGCCCATACCGTGCTAATCATCAGTAGGTGAATGATCTGATCAAGCAAAAAATAACTAAGGTTTTTCTTTCTGTGAGATTTCCAGTAATCGATAAGTAGGTGTGATACTGAGATGAAACTAATCGCTATTATTGCTTGCAGTACTGATAGGTCTGATAAGAGAAAAACGGCAGTATTGAGTAATGCGTGCACTAAAAAGTGCTTCCATAGTCCTATCGACTTAATATGATTGCTGTTTCTACACTCAAGCCATTTGGCTGGTTGCAGATAAAAATCGCCGATGAAGTGGACTGTCAGTAATAATAGTAAAAGCTCCATTAGTTGTTACCTCGAAGTAGCGTAACTTTTTTGTTTATTGCTGCCATATAATCCCTTACTAAATAAGCGCCAATATTTCCTAGTCTATTACTGATGTTTTGGCGTGTTGTGCCTGTTATATCGGCAATTTTTTTATGCTCTGCGAAATTGCTTGTTATATATTGGTACAATAATTCTGCTTGTGTTTTAGTGAGTCTGCTCAGGAGATGATTTAAAAACTGCGTTAAGAGTTTTATTTCAAATTCGTCACTTTGATGCTCTAATCGTAATGATAGCTCGCCCCGTTGAGTTTTTTCTAGCCCTCTACCTGACTCTATAAATACGGGGCCTGATGATGTATTTGGTTTGTCATCGTAAACATTATGCGAGCCATAGGCTAGAGATAGTGTGCATTGAATAGGTTTTGGTGAGAATTTTGATAAATGTAGCGCAAGCTTGAGCAATAGCGTGCTTTTTAAGGCGCAGAGCGGGTCGGGGTATTGTATTTGAAACTCATCACCTCGATATATTTCGCCAATTGCACCATGTTTTTCATTCGCTTCATTAAGAAAAGTTTTAAGGCTCTTTATAACGCCTGAATAGATTTCATTGGACATTTTTGTAGAATTTACTATATCTCCTGTTAATACCGCAATCATGTTAACTTACCCGTATAAAACGATAGATAGCAATCATATTTGATTGCTACTTGTGATGCAACCTTATTGAGTTGCCTGTGTTTAGTCGCAATTACGAATTGTATATTGATAAAATTCATATGATGCCAAGAGAAAAATTTAAAAGAGGTGTTATGTATAGGCATTTTATAGTCATGAATTAAAGTGCCATTCGCCCCTTGTAGCTTGAAACAGCTAAAATGACTTTTAAGGTAAACCTATTGCGGTAGTTAGCACTACAGGTTTACCTTCTAGTGAAAAAAGTCGCTGGTTATTTTTTAGATCTTATTAGAAAAGGTATGAGTATAAATAACCTGCACCTACTGCCATTGATAATATTACGCTTAGAAACGCTATTATCATTTGGTTTTTAAATAGTGATTTAAGTAACACAACTTCGGTTAAACTAGCACCTGCACTGCCAATAATTAAAGCCATTACAGCGCCTAGTCCCATGCCTTTTGCGGCTAAGGCTGCGCTTAATGGAATAACTGCTTCTGCTCTAATGTATAGAGGAATACCAATAACAGCAGCAATAGGGATGGCAAAAGGATTACTTTCACTTGCTACACGAGCAACAAATTCAGTCGGCATGAACCCATAAATTATTGAGCCTAAAGCGATGCCGGCAATTAGGTAAGGTAATACTTTTTTAAAGTCTGACCATGTACTGTGCCAAATTCTAGTCCACTTGCTAATGGGGTTGCCATTGTTAGCGCAGCTAGTTGCACAGCCTTTATTTTCAGGTGTGATGTAGGCTTCAGGTTTAATGTATTTTTCAAACCCAAGTAGTTCTAATAAATAGCCTGCAGTGATGGATACACCCATAGCGACAGTGAAATAGAATGCGGTAACTTTTATACCAAAGGTTACGGCAAATAAGCCAATAATGATAGGGTTAAGCAATGGGCTAGCAAATAAAAATACCATCATAGTGCCAAAACCTGCTTTTGCTCTAAGAAGCCCTTTTAAAAAAGGAATTGTTGAGCAAGAGCAGAACGGCGTGATAGCACCAAGAAAGCCTGCAATGATGTATCCCTTGCCATTCTTACTACTTAATATACTTTGGATCTTACTTGGCGGAATGTATTCTTGAAGTACGCCGACGATATAGCTAATTAGCAAAAAAAGTACGGTTAGCTCGACCGCTAAAAAGGCAAACATATTTAAGGTATCAAAGACCATTTGTTGTGTAATGTTCATAATGAAAATTCCAAGTATTTATATTGTTCTGTATTTCTAGGTTATTCGAATTATAAAGGTAAAACTATTAATGTCAATATATTTCCAGTATTATCGAATTATCTGGAAGTGAAACCTATTTAGAGAAAATGCCATGGATATAGAAGTTATTGCTAAAGCCTTAAAAGAACTAGGGCACCCAACTCGACTCGCAATATTTAAACGTTTGGTTAAATCAGGCGAGCAGGGTATTGCGGTTGGTGTTGTGCAAGAAGAGTTAAAGGTACCAGGCTCAACATTATCACACCATATATCTAGTTTAGCGTCAGCTGGTTTAATTAAGCAACGTCGAGAAGGGCGAGTGTTATATTGTGTGGTGGAATATGAAAAGCTACTTTCAGTGATTGCTTTTCTACAAGATGAGTGTTGTATTGATGAGCAATAAAGTTGGCTATAAAGGCATTAGCCAACTTATTTATGCGTATTGCGAAAGAGCATTGCAAGTAAATTTAAACTTTCGTTATTGGTCTGACCGCGATACTTTGCCGTACCAAGAGCTTGTACTAAAAATTAGCCGTTAAACACTTGCCGATAAATGCAAACAACAACCTTTACCTGCAAAAGTTAACTGATAGCTAGGTTCATTATTGTGAGCGGATGATGAAACTTTTTCTAACATACCTTTCTCAACTAAAAAGTCCAGCATGTTAGTTGATAGCTCATCTAGCTTTGCTTTTGCAGTAATTTCCATTTTAGTGGCTACACCTTTAAATGAGTACATGGCTTTGATTATTTTAGCTTCAGCTTCAGACAATTTTGGTATGCTACCCGTGTAAGGAGGATATTGATGTAACGGGAATTTACCTCGAATAGTTTTATAAGAGGCTTGCATTGCTTTAATGTCATCTTCTTTGTTCTCGGTTAACTTAAAGGTATGAAAAACACCTGATTCTTTACTTAAGTAATCTACTTTCGCTAAAAATATCGGTAATCCACAACCTTGGGCAACATGGTAAAAGCCAGTTTTCCATTTAGGTACTGCGCCACGCGTGCCTTCTGGAGTGAACAAGAAAAATACTCGCTGCAATTTTTGGCTATCGATAAAGTCTTTTATTTGTTGAACTTGGCCAACACCGTTTTCTGAACGATCAATGGGAATTGCGCCAAGATACATCAGCCAAGTACCTAATACCGGGACTCGGCAGATACTGTCTTTAATAGAAAAATATATTTTCACATCTTGTTGTATAGCAGCGCCAAGTGCGTAGAAAAAATCCCAATTTGAAGTATGAGGTGCAGCAATCGCAACCCCTGCTCCTTCAGGTGCATTTTCGCAAAGCTTCCAACCGGAAATTTTGAACCAAAGGGTAAAAAGAAATTTTAAGAAATACTTAGTGAAAACACCGTCAAAGATGGTTTTATCACGAATGGTGAGTGATTTTTTAGCCATAATAATAGAGATTTGTTCCGTTGATTATAGCTAATATTCTAGCATGTAAGCAGTAGAAAACATTGATATAGCGTAAAATTTTACTATGAGTAAGTCTTGGTCAAACTAGTTAGACTGCTGAAATAGACTGTATTTTCATATTTTAGCTTGTGTCGGATGCCGCTCTTTTGGAGTGAACGTCAATCACAGTGTCGGTTGAATTATCATTTTATCGCGCGGTAAGCATCAATAATGTCTTGCACGTTATTTGCTTTATTCTGTAAAGAGGTTTGCAGAGCTCCTTGCTGAATACGTTGGTAATGATTAAGGGTTTTCTGTAAATATTTATCAACTATTTCAGCTTGCTTACTTGATGTTGGCTGCCAAATTTTATCGCCAACATGACTGATTTTTTTGTTTTTTTCGCTTGACTCTTCATCTAACTCTTCACTTAAGGATGAAACTAATAATATTTCATAGAAACGTCGGTTTTCTTCAATCAGCACTTCGTCTTTTAAGCTGAAATCAAATTCGATTAATTTTTGGCGTAATGAAAATTGGTGATGAACAGGGCAGAGTAAAAAATCAATATACAAGTTTTTGTGCTGCTGATTAATCGCTTCAATGAATTGAATCATCAAGTCACCACCAACACCGGCGATAATAATCAGGTGCTTGCCTTGATATTGGCTTAACGGTAGCTTTGCCACATCGAGGCAATGAGCTTTCCAGGCTAAACTTGGATAAAAACGCTCAAGCTTTTTCTCTACCGCTGTCATAAGTTCGGGAACGATATCGACAAAATGAATCTTGCTGCTAGCTTGGCTTGATAATAATGCAAAGCCTAATATGCCATGATCACAACAACAATCCCAAATATGGTCGTATTGTGATGTCACCATTCTTTCAATTTGCTGTAAGCGTTTACTGATTTTCAAAATAGCTCTCAAGGTAAGTATTTTAGCGGCTAGGAATGGTGTTATTGTATAGTTAAGCGACTTAATCATACAAGTAGTTCAAGTAGGGGGAATACGACAGTTTCGAGTCATTCCCCCCAAGTTGCTCTTAAAGGTTAATTTTTCGGCTGAATAAGCCACTGTTTTATTGACGCTTGCTCTAACAGGCCGCTTTTTCCATAGGACTTTCCTTGTTCATCAATAAAGTAGCTGCGCGGTAACTCTCCATACCACTGTGGATCAATTTGATAACGACTATGATCAGCTTGACCATCAACAAAGTAAAAATTAGTAAACTGATGCATTTGATATTGAGCAAGCACTTTTTGCCGCGCTAAGGAAATATCATCATTATCATCAGTGTTAATGAAAATAACTTTCAACACCTTGTCTTTGTTATTTTGTTGCAGCTGCTGAATAAGCGCTAACTCTTTAAAGCAAGCTGGGCAGTCGAGCGACCATAATACCATCAGCCAGCGTTCTCCTTGATACTGTTGCTTCGTTTGTAGAAGGGCTTTTTGGTTAAAAGGGCTGTTTTTTGCTACAACATTGCTGGACATAATACCGATGATTACTGTTGCTATTACTTTGGCAAGGCTACTCATAAAGCCTTTATCCAATGGCCTTGCTTAGGTCGCTGCCATGATATATAGCTTAAATTGCCTTTTTTTATGATAAAAGGTCTATCGGCGCCATTTTTTGCTTGAGCCAATACAGCCGCTTGGCTAAATGATTTACCATTATCGGTTGAACGTTGGTGCCATAATTGGTGCACGATACCGGTAAATTGCGTCCAAACAATATCAATATTGTTACCATTTTTCGTTAAATGAGGGTGTGCTGCTTGTTGCAATAAATCGCCAACAGCAAGCGGTTTACTGACTGTTTTCCCTTGATCATCACTTGCGGCATAAAAAATACCTTTACCATTATCGCCTTGGTTAAACCACACCATATGATAGCGATTTTGTTGGTCAATACTGATTGCTCCGCCTTGATGAGGACAACCATTGATTTTCCAATGGTCGTAACTTATTTGATAAGGCTGGCTATTTTCACTGTCTTCTGCTGAAAGGGTTAATAGTGCAAACTCACGAATATTGTCACCGTAGATATGGCGCCAGAAAATGGCGAGTTCGCCTTGTTGGTTGAAGTCCATGGCGATACGACAGCAAACACAGGTGTTATTGGTAAGTTGTTGGTTATTAAAAGCCGCAGGCACATTGCTATTGGTGTTCTTAAAATTCGCTAGGGCTAAGAATAGCGCCGAGCCGTTGCTTTGTTTTCCTTGCTTACGTAGCTGATAAGATAATCGCCCATCGAGCCAGACAATACTGATATCGCCATTATCAGCCACCAACATTTCATTAAAGCTATGGCCGGTTAATAACTGGTCATTGTTGACTGTGATCGGCAGCGTAAACGTTTTACCGTAGTCACTTGAATAGCTAAAGCGGATGTCAGCGGTATACTTTTTTTCTTTCGGTGTTGCCCACGATAAATAAACCCCATTTGCAGCATCAAAGGCGATTTTAGGACGATTTTCATTTCTTGCAGATACTTTCTCTGCGGGGATCGCAAGAGCTATCGGCTGAGAAAATGTAACGCCGTTGTCCTGAGATATTTGCACTAATAATTTTTCTTGCTGTGTCCACAATCGCCATAAATCGCCGTTAGGAGCAAATGCTGATGTTACTGTTTTCGCACACGTTACTGCGTTATTTTTACACTCGCTTTCAGTTTTAGTTGCCTCTTTACTCGCCATCATTGCTTGGTGATTATGCTCTGCGGCCATCAACTGGCTGATAGGAAGCCAAAAGGACATAGTCAGCGTATAAATTAACGCGAGTGAGTTTTTAATTTTTATCATTTTATTTTCCATTACCATTGATAGTTCAAACCTAAATAAAGCGTACGTGGTGCACCTGGCGAATATTTTGTTTTTCTATAACGGTAAGAAGCTTCTTGAACATAATCTTTATCAGCTAAATTTAAAACTCTTGCATGAATTGAAAGCTGTGGTGATGCTTGATAGCGTGCTTTTAGATTAATAACTGTGTAACCATCATAGGTTCGATCATTGCCATTTTCATCTTGGCTATTATCATCGTCTAGCCAATACTTACCAATTGACTGTACTTCTAACATACTGGTAAAGCCTGATAAAAATGATGGTTGATAACGTAAACGTATATTAGCGATATAATCAGGTGCCATGGTCATTTCATTACCTGAGTATTTTTCATGTTGATCAAATTCATGCTTGGCTTGAGTATAAGCGGTGCTAACATTGAGTTGCTCGTTAATATGCCATTGCATTGCCGCTTCGAAACCTTTATGGATAACACGGCTGGCATTCGTCAAATAGCGCTGTCCGTCATTGTTATAGGCATGAACAATTCCGTCGTCAACATCCATATAGTAAACGGCAAAGTCAAAATTTACCGCGGCTAAGTTTACTTTGTAACCTAGTTCGTAGGTGTCTGATACTTCTGGGTCAACAGCCTTTGCGTTACCGTCATCTTTGGTGGTTAAATGATATAAGCTGCCTGCTGTTGGTAAGCGAAAGCTATTGGCGTAGCGTAAGTAAACACTGCTATCGTCAGCCAAATGGTAATTCAAACTTGCTTTCGGGCTTAAATGTTTAAAGTCATCAGCACGGTTTTCTATACTTAATTTTCCATGACCAATATCACCATAAACACCAAGGTGGTTATCAAATTTATATTTCGCATAGTCGTAACGTGCGCCTAAGGTTAAATCGAGATTATCGCTTAACATACGTTTATGTTGGATATAAGGCGATAGGCCAGTGTATTTTGTATTGTCATCATAAAACTTTTCACCTTTGATAAAGGTGTCTGCACCCCAGCCTGATGTTGCAAAGTCTAATGGTTGATAAGAAAGTTGCTCACCTTCTGTCAGCTCAACATCAACACCTATAATGGTTTCACTGCTATTTAGATGTTCAAAACTCGCTAAAGCTAATAAACCAAAAGTTTGTACTGTAGACTGAACTTTTGGCATGTTTTGATTCCATGTTGCGGTGTAGTCATTCGTGCGTTGACGATAATAAGGGATCACGGAATAAAAGTTATCGCCGTCAGTTTTGTCCCATTGTGTTGATAAGCGTATATATTTTGTTTTTCGTAACGGGTCACTCGCTAAGACATCTGCAGATAAACCTGAGTGGCTGACATTATCAACATATTCACCATTTTTTACTTCCAAACTCGCGGCCATTTCTTGCTCTAAATCTGAGATAATAAATGAGGTTACTAAACGCTCATTTTGAGATATTTCAAGTTCGTGTCGAAATGTAATCTCCGCTCTTTTTGAAGCGGTATGATCACGCCAACCTTCATTATCTAAATAAGATGCTGAAACTCGAAAGCCTTGATTCGCAGAAGTTTTATTACTATGACTAAATTGTACTTTTGAGTAATTGTCATCACCGAGCATTAAATCAACCGACGTTTCTGGCGCTTCGGCGACATCAGCAGATAAAATGTTAATGGTTGCCGCTACCGCTCCTGAGCCGTAAAGCGCGGTACCCGCGCCTTTTAGTACTTCCATACGTGTAACATTTGAATTAAAACTCGACCACCATAAAGCGTTATGATTGAAAAAGGCGGGTGATTGTAGCGGAATGTTGTCTTGTAAATATAAGTAATAACCACTGGTGTTCATCGGCATTCGGATAGAGGCTTTATGCCCTTGTCCGCCAGATAACTGATCAATTAACACGCCTGAAATGCTGTTTAATGATTCTGCAACATGCTGCCCATTATCAAGGGTTAATTCTTCTTCCCCTATACTGTGTACCGACATAGCTAAATCAGTATCTTGCGTTTCTTTACGATTAGCGGTGATGGTTATACGCTCTACATTAGCGGTATCAATAACACCATAGGGTTGCATTGCTTTAGGAATCGTTTCTGCTGATAAGGAACCACAATATTGGCTGACTATTATGGTAATTATTGAGAGTTTAGTTGTTGTTTTCATAGCTTCTTTTTATTATTACGTTGAGGAGATAATCTCTGGTAATAATAAGAATATTCACGGTGTTTGCAGTGTGACATAATGTCGCAAGTTAGCTTTTTGTAAATTAAAGCAAGTGCTGCTTATCCAGAGTTCATCAGGTTAAATAAGTATTAAATTAGTTTTCTGTAAGGCAGCTACTCTTATATCTAAGGCGCCAGTTACCACTAAATAAGTATTAATATAGCTAATAGTAAAATTTTACTGTTGCTATGATTCTTGCAAGCTGAAAGCAGTCACTAATCAAACGTTAACTTAATTAAAATCCATAAAAGATTGTTCTTCTAGTTTTAATAGCTCAATAAACTTTCTAACTTTAGGTATGTTAATAATATCTCGGTGAACAAGGATCCAAGTATTGACCTCCCAATGCTGACCAAATTCCAGTGCTTGTAATTGACTATTATTTTGAATCGTCTCTTTTGTTGACACGCCAATGCCTGCGCCTGTTTGCAACGCATAATTTAAAATTTGCTGTGAAGTACTGATGACTGATATGTTTTCCTCTTCAACATTATTATGTATCCATTCATTCCAAGGGATATGGCCTAACCGTTCCGAATTAGCAACAAACTTATGCTTATTGAAGCTTTCATGTGTAGGGAGCCCATGCATCTCTATATATTTCTGATGAGCACAAAACAGCAATGTTATTTTTGAAAAAGGAATGACGACATTGTCTAAGGTAGTGGGTTTTTCGCCAGTACGTATTGCAAGGTCGGCCTCACCATATTCAAGATCATATTTTCTAATATCACCAATAATTTCAAATTTAACCTTTGGGTACAGTGATTGGTATTTTGTGATTGCTGGAAATATCAATAGTGATAACTCATTCACACAAGTGATTTTGAGACTCCCGTCTAAAACATCTTCTTTGCTTTTAGCTCTATTGGCAAACTGAGTTAGCTGGACATCAGTTATTTCACCTAACCGCATAACCTCTAAACCTGCTTCTGTTGCAATATAGCCTTTATCGTTTCTTTGAAACAACTTAACGCCTAAGCTCTCTTCTAGCACATCAATTTGTCGCATCACGGTAGAGCGATGTATACCTAAATCTTTTGCTGTAGCACTTAACGTTCCGAGTTTTGCCAGCCGATATGCTGTTTTAAACTCTGTCCATTTTTCCATATTTAGACTCTGTTGCATATTTGCACATGTGCGTGCCATATTCACTCATTTAAACTGATATAGCAACAGTCTAATATGTACCTATCACATAGATTTAACGCAGGAACAATGATGAAAACTCAGGTATTAATTATCGGTGGCGGTTTTGCTGGTGTAGCAACAGCGCAAAAACTTGAAAAGGAAGGTATCAAAACCACCCTTGTTGATAGAAAAAACTATTTTGAAGTGACTTATGCCGTATTAAGAGATGTTGCAGCACCTGAAAAAAACAATGGCGCAGCACGTCAATATTACAAAGATATTTTGGCAGGTAGTTTTATTCAAAGTGGAGTTAAAACGTTAAACCAAAGCAATGCTTTATTGGAAAGTGGCGAGACGCTAAGTTTTGATAAAGTTGTTATTGCATCTGGCTCTAGATACCCAAGTTTACCGCTTGCAAAGTCATCAGAGGCAATGGCATTAAGCTCCCGTGTAGAAGAACTTAAAAGCCATCATAGTAAATTACGTTTAGCTTCTGATGTACTCGTTATTGGTGGCGGTGTTGTTGGCGTTGAGCTTGCTGGTGAAATCGCTTTTGCAATGCCGAAAGCAAAAGTAACACTTGCTCACAACAGCCATACCTTACTCGATGGCTTTAAAGAAAAAGCGCAAAAGAAAGCGTTAAAACAGTTAACAGATTTAGGAGTTAATGTTGAGTTTAATACTCGCTATAAAGAAAGCAATAGAGCGTACACTGATGAGAAATCGGGTAAATATATTACGCCTGATGTTGCCTTTGTTGCTATCGGTACCATGCCGAATAACGAGTTTTTACAGCAAAACTTTTCCCATACCCTTAATTCAAAAGGTTTAGTTCACGTTGATAGTAATCTTGCGGTTGTAGGTCAAGATAACTTTTATGCTATTGGTGATATTGCTGATGTCGGCGAAGCAAAACTAGGTTACTTAGCTCTAGAGCAAGGAAAATATCTAGGCAAAGCCCTAGCAAAAGTGATGAAAGGAAAATCAACTAAAGGCTATAAAAGAAACCCATTTATGGCTTTAGTACCAACAGGACAAAAAACCGGTGTAGTACAACTACCGTTCATGGTGTCAACATGGAAAGGGCTAGTAAATATGAAGCAAAAAGACCTATTTATCAGCAAAACCTATAATGAATTCGCTAAATAGCTCCTTGATGACTAAGTTTTCTAGTCGTCAATAAAATAGAGAAAGTATTGCAATGAAACTGTTTGAATCAATAATAACTTCAGTATCTCACGCAATGGGGCCATTTTCGGTCAATAGGGTTATGCCTCAGCAAGAGATAATACCCGTTGGTGTTTTTGTATTTTTAGATCACTTTGATATCAGTGCAGCGCCTGAGCAGATACCGAGACCTGATGGCGAACTTGCACACCCACACCGAGGCATTGCCACGCTAACATACTTGCTAAAGGGGGAAATTACCCACTTAGATAGTTATGGTCATAAAGGAACTGTTGATTCAGGAGGCGTTCAATGGATGAAAGCAGGGAATGGTATCGTTCATGATGAGTGGGCTAAGCCAATTAATAATAAGTTAATTGGCTTGCAATTTTGGTTGAACCTTAATGCTAAAGGAAAAGCTGAAAGCCTTGCATATAGAGCCATACTGAGCAAAAAATTACCTGTCGCTAGCATTGGAAAATTAGGCAGTAGGTTAAAGGTTACTATAGGAAGTTATAAAAATAATAGCTCTGAAATACCTGTAGAATCGCGACAATTGTTATTTCATCTCAGTGTAAAATCTGGTGATGAAGTTAAACTCCCTCTAAAAGAAGGCGATCAATATGCAGTATTTCTTGCTAATGGTTTAATAGAAGTTACCGGCGATAAACTGCGATCTTCACAGCAAGCTTTCCTTAAAAGTCGTGTTAAAGAAATTTCAATCATAGCAAAAGAAGATAGCGAGTTATTTATCTATGGTGGTGAAAAATACCAAGAACCGATTGTTTCGGCAGGTCCGTTTGTGATGAACAGTGAGCAAGAGGTGGCAATAGCCTATAAAGATTACCAACAGGGGAACTATCGAACAATTGACTATCATAAAATGTAGTCACCCAGTTGAAAGCAGAGGTTAAATAATATTAGTTCTAAGACTGTTTTATTTAAGCTGCTGGCATTTGGATTTTAAGTGTTAATGACCGCGATGATGACATTGCCTACGCAATTAGGCGGGTAAGCTACATGTCATTAAGTCGGGAGAAGGTCATTGGCGATGATAATTATTTATTAGAGCATAGGTAACTACTGCCATGAGTTAATGACGACAAGGACTCAATGTAGCCATTTATTGGTGATTTCTTGGATAACACCAGTATCTTCTAAATGCTTACAGGCAAGTTGATAGTCTTTAAATGCTTACAGGCAAGTTGATAGTCTTTAACAAGTTGTGTGTCGCTATTTAAATTTAGCGCCAATGCTAGTGGAACATCGGGTAGTTGCTTAATTTCTTTACTTTTAAAGAGTAATACATCATACCCAAGTGCTTTTATTTGATAGTAAAGCGAGATCTCGCCGGCAAGAATGTAATCAATTCTTCCTTTGAGGAGCATAGTTATTACTTGGTCAAACTTGTTTACTATTATTAAGTTGTTTTTAATTTCTAATCCTTTGTTAATTAATCGCTCTATATTTGAGTCCTTACGTGGCAATGCAGTTACTGAATTTTGCAAATTCTGCCAGTTTATTTCTTTTGCTGATTTATCGTTAATTGTCCATAACGCCAGTCTATCGTTAACGGGTAGGTTGCCAACCCAGTGAAATAAATGCTGCCTTTCCTTTGTTCTTGCAATACTCATGATTAGTGTGTTGGGTGTTTCTAAGGCTATGCTATAGGCTCTAGTCCATGGCAATAACTTAACTTTACTCTCAATATTCAAGTGCTGATTGAGTGCCGAAACAACATCAATAGATAAACCTTTTACAGTATTTTGGTGTTGTATCTGATAAGGAGGGAAGTGTTCAGTAACAATTGTGATCGATGGCTGTGAGCGTAATAAACAGCTATAAAAAACGCAAAAGATAACGGCTGGATAGTAAATATTAGCTATGTTTATACTTCTCATAGTATCTGAGTCTAATTGATTACTTGTATTATACAAGTAATCAATTGCTTATCCTCGAAGCTAAGAAGCTACCTAAAAATGCCATATAAAACTATAGGCGGGAGAAAATAATGATGAACCAATATCTGACTCGGCGCCAAGGTAGATATTAAACGCTGATGCTACTGAGGCAGCCCAATAAAAATTTATACCCAATAATGTTTACCGCTCTTCATCAAGAATCACCACTCGGATGATAGTGATCATTTTTTTCGGTACTGTTGTGTAACCTAATTCCTTGCTGTAACCGACTTCGACCTGTGCGATAGCTTCAAGTACTTCGTAACCTGCTATCACTTCACCAAAAACGGCATAGCCCCATGAACTTCCAGGGTCTAAATTGCTATTGTCATTGAGGTTAATAAAGAATTGGTTAGTTGCTGAGTGAGCGTTGTTGAGCTGCTTTGCCATAGCAATAGTGCCTTCTCTATTTTTTAGGCCATTGCCAGATTCATTAAAAATAGGATCGTCGGATTCGACATCAAAATAATTCGTCATAAAGCCACCACCTTGAATGAGATAACCTTCTTCTACGCGGTGGATCAGAGTCTTGTTGTATTGTCCTCGGGTGACATATCCTAAGAAATTATTTACCGTAATTTTGGCACGATACCGGTCAAGTTCAATAATAATATTGCCCATTGAGGTTTCTATTCGTACTTTTGGGGATAAGTTATTTGGTTGAATATATTGCCCCTTGGTATTGGCGGCGAGCAGTTGAAACGACATGAGTATTGTAAGAATAAATAGTGAAAGTCTAATCACGCCTGTACCTTTTGTTAGAATGGGAAAAAAATTTAATCACAGAAAAATATTTTAGCAGTTATTTCCCTCGCTTATCAAAGGTATTTAAAATTGATTAAAGGGCTGAAATCCCCACCCCTTTAATCATCGATCTAGGCTTGTTAGTTTGTCAAATAAGCTACAAGTGAAGAATATGAAAGTCTAAGCTATTCCTAAGGCATAGGTATTGGTTGTATTTTACTCCGCCAAAAAGTAAAAATAGCCATTGTTTAAAGTTGTTTGCTTGTTTATATTGGTAGAGAATTCATAAGCATAGTTTTAAGGGATTAATGGCTGTATCAACTCAACAAGCACCACCAGCGGTATCACATGGCTTTGAGCTTCAACCAGGGAAAGTGGTCGATGTAGAAATGAGTCACCCGGTTAAAGTTCGTATTAAAGTACCTTTAATCGGCTATGAAATGGGTAGATATATCATCTTGAAATACCCTGTTTCGTCCAGAAGCAGTGATTATCAAGATGTATTGGTTGAAGGTAACGTCGTTATTGCTCGTTACATCCTAGAAGGGGAGCGCGGTGAATGTTTTGCTTTTCGTTCGACAATAAAACATATAACCAAGTACCCAGAAAATTTTATTATATTGAATTATCCTAAAAAAATTGAAAGTCGTCAGTTACGCCTACAACAACGAATTGTTACTCATTTGCCAGCAAGTATCATGGTAGATTCAGAAACAGGTGATCAGAAAAGTATTCGCTTAAATGGCATTATTGGCGATATATCTACAAAAGGCTGTGGTTTCGCTTTTAAAGCTGATAACACTAAAATAACAGTGAATAAGCGTGATGTCTTTGTCTGTATTCAGCACCCTAATGCTGGTGAAGTTAAAATTCCTGCCAATGTTTGTAACAGCCGAAATGAACAAGGAAAGGTAAGTGTTGGTATAAAGTTTTTTGATGATGATAAGCAAGTCAGTAATTTACTTGAACAGCTATTTATTGATCAAAACATGTTGTAAAGCTGAATTTTTACATGTTATCTGTTTTCACAAGCGTTAATACGTTATAAAAAATTATTAGGTCAGCCTTGATTACTTTTGAGCAATGACACCATTTATCTAGTTATAGCTAGTTTGTTTATATGTACAAAATAAAAATCATTTATATTGTTCAAAAATATCGGTTAAATATGAAAGTTTAATTACAGTAAAGCTATTTAAATTCAACTAAATCAGTATAATACCTGCCTTAAAAATTGTCATTTTACTCTTTTAAGGTTACCGTATGAAATATAATCAAATACTATCGCTAGGGCTAATTTTTCTCTCAATGAGCTTTAATTTGCATGCGACAAGCGTCACCACAGTCTCTGACATCGCATTTAAAGATGAAAACTTTAAAAAATGTGTGCTAAAGCAGCGTATTGAGCAGGTTAAGTCAATCACCAAGCTTGTTTGTCGATACACTAAAATAAATAACGTTGATGAGTTGCATTATTTCCCCGCGCTGAAAGAATTATGGATAGAAGGGCCTGAATTGGCTGCGGTTGATATCAGTAAAAATACTCAGTTGGAAGATGTATCAATAACTAAGAGTAAGTTATCGACAATTGACCTAACGAATAATCTAAAATTAGTTGAGCTTAACTTAAGTTTTAATCAGCTAACCAGTTTGAACCTAACTAACAATATCAAGCTAACAAACCTGGGAATTGTCAGGAATAAGCTTGAAGCTATTGATATTAATCATAATAAAAAACTAAAGTATTTTTCTGCCAAAGAAAACTTTTTTACTGAAATCAATTTGGTTAACAACATAAACCTTAGAGACGCAAGCTTGAGTGATAACCGATTAACTAAAATCGAGTTAGGCAATAATACTGAACTTAGAAGCCTTTCGTTGATGTATAACCAGCTTGAAGCGTTGGATGTAACCCGTGCTATTAACCTTGAAAAGCTGTATTTACTGAATAATAAATTGACAGTAATTGATGTCAGTAAAAACCCTAAATTGACAAAGCTTTGGGCAATGGGAAACCCTTTATCAACACTGGATATAACTAACAACCCAAAATTAGATGACTATGATGCGAATGATACGGTTATTATTCGTAAATAGTAATATGCTTCGCTTTAAATAAGTTAGCTTAAAACACTAAGTAAAACAGCCCAAGCAAGGGCTGTTTTAAATTTCTCTGAACAATTCTTTAATTCACTCACTAATCGTTAATTCAAATTCATCAGCATCTAAAAATGCGGGAAAGTTATCTTTGAATTGTTCAAGCTTGCTAAAGTCGAGCTGCGTGGTAATGATTTGTTGTTGATTATCAGTGGTGGAAATTATGGTCTCGCCGGTAAAATCAATCATGGTTGTACCACCAGAGTGCTCAACATTGTTACCGTCGGCTCCGATACGATTAACCCCAACTACGAAGCTTTGGTTTTCCATTGCTCGCGCTTTTAATAAGGTATCCCAAATATGGCGTCTGGCTTCAGGCCAATTAGCCACATTTACCATCAGGTCATAGTCCTGAAGATTTCGCGACCAAACCGGAAAGCGTAAATCATAACAAACCAACGGCAGTATTTTGATGCCATTAATGGTGATTATTTTTCGGTTCTGGCCTTGCTCAACATGGTCTTGCTCTTTACCCAAGCGAAATAGATGGCGTTTGTCATAATGCTCAACTGTGCCATCGGCAAATACCCAATAAAAACGGTTCGCCTTCTTATCGTTTTGGCTGACTAAAACACTGCCAGCAACAACACAGTTATATTGCTGGGCAATTTTTTTCAACCAAGCTAAGGCAACACCACCATTTTCAGGTTCTTGTACGTCTTTTCGGTTAATACAAAAACCGGTGGAAAATGTTTCTGGTAGTAGTAATAAATCAACAGCAGTACTTGCTTCAAAATAGTTTGAAATTAGCTGTTCTAAGTGCTTAAAATTAGCTTGTTGATCTAACCACTGAATATCGTATTGCACTGCGGCTATGGTTAAAGTTGACATAATATTTCCGCCGCTTTTAGTAAAGTATCGTCATTTTTTGCAAAGCAAAGTCGGATGACTTTATTATCTTTATGATATTCCTGCCTTTGTTCAGCAGGGTATAGTGGGCTAAGCGGAATAGCAGCTACGCCAGCTTCTTTCGTTAACCACTGACAAAATTCACGGTCATTAAGTTCAGATATTGCTGAGTAATCTAGCAATAAGAAATAGGTGCCTTTTGATGGAAGTAAGGTAAAACGAGAGCTTTTTAAAGCGTTAAGCAGAACATCGCGTTTTTGTTGGTAGAAATAAGCTAACTCAGTGATGTGTGATGGTTGTTCCTTTAACATTTGCGCAATGGCAATTTGTGCTGGCATAAATGAGCAAAAGGTTACGTATTGGTGAATTTTTCTAAACTCGTTCATCAATTCATTAGACGCGGCGCAATAGCCCATTTTCCAACCAGTACAATGAAAGGTTTTACCAAAGCTAGAGACAACAAAAGCACGTTTAAATAATTCAGGGTAACGTAAGACACTTTCATGGCGTAAACCGTCAAAAATCATATGTTCGTAAACTTCGTCGCTGATGACATATAAGTCATACTTCTCAACTAAGCCCTGTAGCGTATTAAGGTCGGATTCGCTCAATATTGACCCGGTTGGGTTGTGCGGGCTGTTAACAATAATGGCGCGTGTTTTTACATTAATGCTTTGTTCTACTTGTGCCCAGTTTATCGCATAACTAGGTGCATCAAGTGTAATATGGCGACATGTACCGCCCGCAAGTTCAACCGCTGGTTCGTATGAGTCGTAAGCGGGATCAAAAATAATCACTTCATCATTTGGCCTCACAAGTGCTTGTATAGCAACCCATAACGCTTCAGTAGCACCAGAAGTAATAGTGACGTTGCTTAAGCCATTAAGTTTTTGCTCATCGGCTAAATGTGTTTGATATTGTCGGTGTATCATGTCGGCAATTTGCGTTAATAGTTCAGGCAAACCATTTGACGGTGAGTACTGATTCTTCCCTTCGCTGATGGCTTGATTAATTTTATCTTTCAAAAAATCAGGGGTATCAAATTCTGGAAAACCTTGAGATAAGTTAATTGCCTGATGTTGATTTGCCATGACTGACATTTCGGTGAAAATACTGGTTTCTACGTTGGGCATTTTACTGGTAAAAGAAGATGACACAAAAAACTCTCTTAATTTAATTAATAGCGACGACGTGTTTCATTAAAAAGACAATGAACTGAATAATAGGATGTTAAGGCTAACGGCTGGTGAGTTCAATTGTTATCAACAGTTATTCAATAGCAGACGATAAAATGATTACCATCAAGTGAAGAGGGAAGAATATTCTCAGCAAGGAATAACGATAAAAGGTAAGTATTCGTGAAACAAGCTTTAGTCGTGTTAAAAGGGCAACAGGTTGGCTGTCGCCCTTTTAATACAGCGATTATTGCGAGATAAAAAACGGCGACTAACTTTCTAGTTGAAAACTTAGCCCGGCATTCTCTTGTAAGCGCTCAATTAGCAAGGTGCCCATAGCAGAAGCTGGTGTCCAAATACCGCCACTTGCAGCAGTTAAATTTTTCAATAAACAGATTGCGCTTTCGCTGATCATTTTACTGGTTGAGCCATAGCCGGGGTCTTTGTCGCCTTTAACGCTCGCCATTAATGTTTCGCCATTTGCGTTAGCGCCAACAAAGAGTATGTCGTAAAACCCGGTTTCACGTTCTTCTTTTGTTGGACCTTCGCCTGGCTGCATTGGATCGGTAGCCATCGATTTATCTTCGGCAACAAACTTAGCCATGGCTTCGCCTTTGTTGCCAGGACCTGTCAGCATCATTTCGTCGTAAACAAAATCTTCACCGTATTGATGGTTGAGTAATAAGTTACTGCGATGAATATTTTTAGTGTTGATGGTTGCCATGACAAAGGGCGCAGACCAACTATTGAGATCTTGCTCAAAAATAGGCGCCATACCTGAGGGTTGTGCTGGTCCATTAAAAGGCTCGGTTAATGAAAATGGATTGGTGAGCACCTTAATCAAGGCAGGGTTTTTCGTCGCGGCTTTCATGGTTAAACGAAAACTTTCTAAGGTACCGCCAGAAAATGTCCCTTTCATTGCTCTTACTCGACCTTTCACTCGAGAAAGCGGCGCGCTTAACTTTTCAATGGCCGCGTTTTGCAAAAAATGTACCGCTAAGTCAAAAGGTACAGAGTCAAACCCACAAGAGAATACAATGCGAGCACCACTGGCTTTAGCTGCTTCACTGTGCGCGGCAATCATTTCATGCATCCAAGCAGGTTCGCCGCATAAATCAACATAATCTGTGCCTGTTTCACTGCAAACTCGTACAAGATCAGAGCCATATTTTTGATAAGGCCCAACTGTGGTTAATACCACTTGCGTGCTTTGTACCATAGCTTGAACTGAGGCTGGGTTTTCAACATCGGCGATGACAAAAGGCACATTATCAGCAATGCCCATTTCATCGCGTACTTGAATCAGTTTTTCTTGGCTTCGGCCAGCCATGGCCCACTTTACAGCACCATTCACGCCGTATTGTTTATTTAAATATTCACAGACCAAACGACCTGTGTAACCTGTGGCGCCATAGACCACAATGCCAAATTCACGAGTTGTAGACATGTTGTTACCTTCCATTGTTGAAGACATTTAAAATGCTTTGCCTTAGTGAAAACAACTCAATAAGGCCGAGGGTTTACTATTTACTATGCTGCTGTGATTATTATTTAGAATAAAGTGCGACTTCTTCATCAAGCACATCAGCCAATAATGGGCTTAATTCTGAGCGGGCAAAGGCATCATCAATACTTTTGAAGCGTTTTTGCAGTACTTTGCGATAATTCGGATGAGTGAAAATATAAAGTTCTTTATTGCTAATGGCTTCAACAACACGTTCACCGACAACATCTGGAGATAAACCATTATCAATCACCGATTGCATATGCTTTGCCATTGGCGAGCTATTGATACTTTGTGTGTTTTTTTCTCGTTCACTTTTCAGGGCTTCGGGTTTATTGCGAGTAGATAAATTAATACGTGTTTTCACAAAGGCAGGGCAAAGTACGGAAACTTGAATATTGTGTGGTTTAAGTTCTCCATACCAGCTTTCAGACATGCCAACAACGGCAACTTTAGTGGCGGTGTATGCGCCAGCACTAGGTACTCCCATCATACCAGCCATTGAGGCAACGTTAATTAACCAGCCACCTTCGCCATGTTGTTTCATTAGTGGCACCATGGTTTGCGTACCATAAATAACCCCCATTAAATTGACATCAAGCACCCAACGCCAGTCTTTGTCGTCGGTATGTTCAATATTACCTGGCATACTTCCAACACCAGCATTATTGACTAACATGTGCACTTTACCAAAGCGTGTAATCGCTTTGTTTGCTAGGTTTTCCCATTGGCTTAAGTCGGTTACATCCATTTTTACTGTTAATACGTTAATGCCTTCGCTTGCCAATGTTGTGCGTGAAACTTCAAGCTGGTGGGCATCAATGTCACCTAAAACAACATTCATTCCTTGTTTACCCATTGCTCGCGCAATACCAAAACCAATGCCTTCTGCGCCACCACTGATGACGACTGTTTTACCTGCATATTGACCCATGTAAGTGACCTATTCCTTGAATTGTTTTGTTGGGTATATACTCCCATAGCCAACAATAAATCAGAAATTCTAATTCTTGATACATGGTTATATGTATTAAGAATAGCGCGGAAGAACTTACACTCAATGTAGGTAAATGGTGTTGGAAAATAAATTGTTGCGGTTGAGCGCGTTAACGGGCTTGACGTCACTGGTTGAAAAACGAGGGGTGTTCTAAACAATAGTTATTCACCAGAACAACGAGAGTAACTGCCGTTGTTCTGGTATCAAAACACACTTAGCTTAATTTAGCTGAACTGAACGCTAACTACGTGTAATTAGCTTTGTTGATTTTTAGCTCGTGTCGTAAGTTTAGCGTTGCTGACCACAGTTTTAATTGTGCTGAAAACTTCGGCATTAGGATAGCCGTCAGCAATCAATTGATGTAGCAATTGAAATGAACGAATCGCGTGTCTACTTTTAGGTCCCCAGATACCGTCAGGCTCACCGGTTTCAAAACCTAATAAATTAAGCTGGCTTTGTAGGTTTTTCATGTCTATGACGCTATAAGGTTGCACATTGCTTTTTTCTTTTACTAGAAACTCAATGCCGTTAGCGCCAACTAATTTATTCGCTAATGTGCCGACAGATAGTGCATAACTTTTTGACAAATTCCAGGTCATGATGACATTAAAATTTGGGTACAGTAAAAATGCCGGTCCTTTATGACCAGAGGGCAGGTAAAGCTCTGCCTGAATATCATAATGAGGTAATGCTTGCTGGTTAGTTTGTTGAACACCTAGCTGCTGAAAATAATTAAGCGGGTAGTATTTATCAAATTCAACTTTATCAAAGGCGAAATTTTTAGGAAGTTTAATTTCTCTGCCCCAACGTTCTTTGCTTTGCCAGCCGATTTGATTTAGGTAATTAGCGGCGGTTGTTAAGGCATCAACTTCACTTTGCCAAATATCTACTTTGCCATCATTGTCGCCATCAACTGCATATTTTAAAAATGCCGTTGGCATAAATTGCATATGGCCCATTGCGCCTGCCCAAGAGCCTTGTAGCTGATCAACTGAGACTTGCTCGCTTTCAATTAAGGTAAATAAGTTCAATAGCTCTAGGGTGAAAAATTCACTACGGCGCTGGTCGCAAGCGAGGGTTGCTAGCGAGTTAAGTACTGACATTTTGCCTTTATGTTTGCCAAAAACGGTTTCTAAACCCCAAAAGGACACTAAATATTGCCGTGGAATACCGTATTCTTTTTCTAATTTATCGAATAATGCTTTGTTTTGTTTTAATTTTTCTCTGCCTACGCGAACATGATAATTGGTAACTCTGGCTTTAATGTATTGCTCAAAAGTTTGGGTGAACTCTGGTTGTTTTTTGTCTAAGCTAATTACGCGTTTGATTGGCGAAATGTTATCAATGACGGTTTCGGTGATATAAGATGAAAAGCCTGCAATTTCAGCACGCTTAGCTAAGTTAATTTTGCACTGATTAAAATTTTCATCGGCAATCATTGCATTGGCGAACAGCGGGATAAATGTAGCGATGATGGCGAGTTTTTTAACTTGAAAAATGCTAGCTATTTGCTTAACAAAAGCAGGGGACGACTTCATGAATGAACATTCCTTGATTAACACTGAAATTAAAATAAGTTGTATGTACTACACCATGGCTAAATTTTACCTTGATAACAATAATTAAATCACCTTTTTATTAAAAATAAAATCAAGTTGTAAAAAATGCCAATCTCTCCGTTAGCCCTGAATGCTCTAGCTTTCGTGATGACAGCATAGCTGTTTATGTGTCGATGGTACGACGCTGTGTACAAAATACTAAGCAGTTGAGTTAGCTTCTTTAGACAAAATTTAGGCAGAATTCTGCATCTTGACGTAGTTTGGGTATATAATGCTGCTCGCTCTAAATAAGGCTAGTGATACTGAGCAATAAATTGTGCACCGATTTGACGTATCACACATGGCGCTTATACGCAGAAGTTACGGGTTTTATAAAACCGCTAATAACACCAAAATAAGAAACAAGCCCGAGTAGTATGGCATGCAGATATTAGAAAAAGATTACCAAGTTAATAGTGTCCGTAAAGCGATAGACGCAGGAGTTAACTCCATTATCGCCCTACCTACAGGTGGCGGTAAAAGCATCTGTATTTTGAAGTTATGTCAGGCAATGTCTGACAAAAAAGTCGTGGTTAGCCTGCGTAATGCGGCCTTAGTTCCGCAATTATTACATACGCTTACCGTAAATGGTTTGTCTGTTAGCGTTGTTAAGTCAGGCTACAAATATGTTGCTGGCGGTGATGTCACTTTGGTGATGGAGCAGTCGTTTGGCAGAAGAAAACACTTAAACATCCAATGTGATGTGCTGCTACGTGATGAATATCATGTTGGTTGTATGGGTGGTGTTTACATTGCCATGCGTGAAGAGCTATCTCCTGAATTAATTATCGGCCTAACAGCGACTCCTATTGATAGACTGGGCGTTTATATTGATCAGTCGATGGAATTGATTGAAGAAACCACCACTAAACTGTTAATTGAGTCGGGCGAATTAGCCAAGCCAATCTATAAAGTACCGAGTCTTTCGCAAGAAATAGATTATAGCGCCGTGAAAATGTACCGCGGTGACTTTAGTGTTTCTGGTTTAGATCTTATTTTGCTAGAGCATTGCTCTCTTGTTGCCCAACAAACCGTTGATGATGCGCTTTCTCAAGGCCGCAAGGTTATGTTGTTTGCCAATTCAATTAATCATGTTGAAGCGTTATCTGAGGCTTTTCACCTACTTGGTGTTAAACACGAACGTGTTCACTCGAAGCGCTCAATTGATGATAATGATGAAAGCATCCGCCGTTATAAATCAAACGAGGTTAGGTTAATTATCAATATGTCGATGTTGACCATTGGTTTTGATGATCCAACCACTGACTGTGTTGTTTTAGCTAGGCCAACAAAAATATTAAGATTGTATTTGCAGATCATCGGCCGATGTTTACGTTCATCAAAAGGCAAAAAAGATGCCTTAATATTGGATTTAGCACAATGTATTTCTACTCACGGTTTTGCTGAAGATTATCGTGATTTTACTCGTAAAACTTCGAAGTCTGCTGCGATAATGGCTGAACGCTTAAGTGTGACTAATATTGGCCAGTTTGTTGATGGTGAGTTCAGTTACCGGGAAACAATAGAGCGTAAGGTGGTTAAGAAAAAACCATCAGTTAAGCGTATCAAACCTCGGCCGAAACCTGTTACTAGCAAAGAATTTGTCGAGAAAGCGTCGAATAAGCGAGATGAAGCGTTACTCAGACTTAATCCAAAAATGGAAAAGCTTGTCAGTACTATTGAGTTGGTTAATACCGTTTATGAACAGCAAAACGAAAGTTATAAAATGCTTGATGAAGCCGGTATGGTTAAGTTAGTGGCGCTAATGGGCTTCGCCTATAGCGATGCGTTAGCAGATAATTGTACTAATTTGGTTGAAGGCTTACATGAGCAAAATAAATCAATTGGCGGTTTATTGCAGAGAGTGAGCACTTTGATAACGGCAATTGCTCGGAAAGAACTGGTTGGCTAACTAAAAGTTGAATTTACACCTAAACTAATTTGGTATATTAAAATATGAATGAAGCTGCCCCCAATTGCCCTAAGTGTACATCTGAATACGTTTATCCAGATCAGTCGTTATTGATTTGTCCTGAATGCGGCTATGAGTGGAGCCCAACAGAAGTTGCTACGGATGATGTCATTGAAGCTAAAGATGCAAATGGCTCATTACTCTGTGAAGGTGACAAAGTTACCGTTATTAAAGATTTAAAAATTAAAGCTAGCTCACAAGTGATTAAAATTGGCACTAAGGCACTGATTAGACGTATTAAAGATGCTAAAGATCACCAGCTTGATTGCAAAGTTGACGGTGTTGGTGAAATGATGGTGACCGCCAAATATGTAAAAAAGGCCTGAGTCAATACCAATTGGATTAAATTATTGCTCACCTGTGCTTGTTAGAATAGTCCATGTCAGCGTTACTCTCAATCCTAATAGCTAGTACTCGACAATTGCTCCTGCATTGTTCTACTTACGTGCAGCCATGCCCTAATCAATCGAACGCCTTGCCCTGAAATATTTTTTCCATACACAACAAGATCACAAACTTAATCAAACGGGTATAACTTTATGCTTTTAAAACATAGAAAATTGCTTATGATAGTAAAATGTTTACGTATGTGTGACTTTTGTAATGTTATATTCACCAATAGCTCAGTTAGATAAAATCAAGCTACACAGTCGAAATTTCTCCATTACCAAGCTAATGTTACTTGCTTATAGCTTGCTGACTCCCTCCTTTGCCTATGCTGTTGAATTACCTATGGTTACTTCTGAAGAGATAGCTCAAAAAACCAGTGTTGAACTTTATTTTTCTGATACCGGCATACCTTGGGGAATGGCGTGGACACCGCAAGGTGACATGTTAATTACTATGCGTGGTGGCGACTTAAAATTAATTAAAAAAGAGCCGCGTGAGGCGGTTAATATTTCTGGCTTGCCAAAAATATCAACTGGTGGCCAAGGAGGGTTACTTGATATTGCGTTACACCCTGACTTTGCCAACAATGGTTGGATTTATTTCTCTTATGCAAAAGCTGATGATAAGGGCAATAGAAGTACGGCAATAATGCGTGCTAAGTTAAATGGAGCGAACTTAAGTAAGCAAGAAGACATTTATGTTTCTGATGCTTATAGCGGTAAAGGTTCTCACTTTGGTAGTCGTTTAGTTTTTGATAATCAAGGGTATTTATTTTTCTCTATTGGTGACAGAGGGCAAAGAGACATTAATCCTCAGGATATTACGCGGGATGCAGGTAAAGTTTATCGACTTCACGATGATGGCCGGATCCCTGATGATAATCCATTTGTTAAAGACAACATGGCTAAAAAGGCTATTTATTCATACGGACACCGTAATCCACAAGGTATGGCAAAACACCCGTTAACGGGAAAAATTTGGAGTCATGAACACGGTCCACGTGGTGGTGATGAAATAAACCTTATTGCGAAAGGTAATAACTATGGTTGGCCAGTAATTAGCTATGGTATTAACTACTCCGGCTCTAGCTTTACAGACCGAACCGAAATGGAGGGGATGGAACAACCTTTATGGTATTGGGATCCTTCCATTGCACCTTCTGGGATGACATTCGTCACCAGCGATAAATACCCCCAATGGCAAGGAAACTTGCTTGTTGGCTCGCTAAAGTTTGGCCAAGTGGTGATGATAACGCTTGATGGTGATAAGGCTGTTAAGGAAGAAGTTGTTAAAGATGACCTTACTCGCGTACGTAATATTAAGCAGGGGCCTGATGGTTACATTTATCTTGCGGTTGATGGTCAGGGTATTTATAAGTTAATACCTAAGCATTAATCAACTTGCTAACGGTATCATTGCGCTATTTGCTATATTGCATCGCAACTTCAGAGATTATTGCTTGTGAAGTTGCAAATAAATGGAGTAAATTGTCAGAAAAATCTGCTCTTAAGTTTATGAAGTGGAACTATGTGTTAGTGACAATTATTTACCTATGATTACTTCTGGTTTTGGCTCAGTAATAGGTTGAGGGTCTGCACTACCATCATGTGGGTTTCCGCCAATTTGATCTGGCACTGCACCATGTACTAAATCTCTGGCTTCTGCCATCCACGCATATTGACCATTCCCAGCTAAGGAGTAGATCCCGTGCGGTGTTTCAATGTGGCCATATACTGCTCGATCGTTAATGGTTATTGTTGTGGTATATATATCGTCATTCATCGAAAAAGAGGCGTTGATAGTTTTATTTCCACGACTATCAAGCATTGTGCTTTCTATGGCTACCTCCTGATACATATCAAAGAATGGGATATCAAGTTTAAGTGTGTCACTTTCTTCTAATGAAGATATATGGTCATTATCTATTTTTAAATAAATTTCACCGCGTAAGTTTTCTCTTAATTTCCCCGAAGCTTTTAATACTCGCTCTGCAGTCTCTGATTGAGTGAAAGGAGCCTCATTTACAATGTTATCCATGTTTTCAATAGTGGTGACGTTATTGTTAGTAGGCTGATTTGAAATAACGTTTTGTTGATGAGATACTAAATTTTGGAGGTGGGTAGGCTCTTTTTTTTCAATTGATGTTTGCTTATTTAGTTGATTTTTACTCACAACGGCACTGTTATTTGATAAATTCAACCATAGTGTGCTGGCGAGAATAATAGCTAAGCCAATCAAAATTAATAATATTTTTTTCATTTCTTTTTCCTTAATCTCTCAGTTTTACATTCCGTACCACTTAAACTACTTTGACCTAGTATATAAACTGTGGTCATAAACTTTATTGAAAAAATTTAAGAGTGACTTAAAACGAAGCTAACAATATAAAAATTTGTTAACTTCGCTGATTGAAGTGGAGCTTTATTTCTAATGCTAACGATTAACGGAATGCCGCAATAGTATTAGTAACAAGCTCAAGTGCTCGTTGAGAATCCGCAACATTATTAACACCAATGGGTTCGCCGTTTAGTGCTAAGCCAGGGTTAGAGAAGTAAGACAGCTGGTTGGTGGTGTTGAACTCTTGTGGGTACGCCATTATCGTAGCAAACTGATTATCTACACCGTAGCCAACAGCCCAATCATGCAGTCCACCAACAGCACCTTGTCTAACTGAATGTCCTAAGCCCATATTGTGACCTAACTCGTGCATAAAAGTGAGTGTTGTATCGCCACAGTTGTTAGCCGTAATATTGTATGCATAACTGTCATAAGCATTATGATCTGGGAAAATGTCATCCATGCCATAAATAGAGCCAGCAATACCACAAGTTGAGCCTCTTGATGTACGTTCGGCAGAGCCAATAACAACTACGAAGTCAGACTTGTAAGAATCACGCCAATTACGAATTTGGCTGTTTTTGTAGAAACTTTGGATATTACTCCATGATGCAACATAGTTAGTGCTAACTTGATTGTCTCCATCCCAAGCTAAAACTAAGTTTATGTCTAAACCATTTTTCTTATAGTTAGCATTTGAATCTGCAATGATATTTGTAATTTCTGCATTGATATCAAAGCTTCTAGCTTTTGCTGCTGCTGTATAATATACGTCAACAACTACATCTTTAGCCATTGCTGATGTGGTTAATGCGGTTGCCACTGATAAACCTATCAGTGTTTTGTTTACGATTTGCTTGAACATATCTTCTCCATAACTACGGTTATTGTTTGGTAAGTCTGATATGAAAAATCACTCAATATAATAGTTTTCATAAACTAACCAATATTTTAATTATTCTTTTGTCGATTTTTTGACAATTAATTAGAAGTTAAAGAGAAAGATTTAAATAGTAATATTACGACATTTTTTCGCACAAACTGAAATGGTTAAATAGATTGAAGTTGACTGTTTTGCCTATTTTAAATTTCGTTTTTTTTACAAAAATCGTCGCTTTAGTATGAATAAAATATTCTTATCTTGTTGTATTTATTTTTATTACTAACTTTGTATACGAAATTTTTTCATTAATTAAAGTTATATTAAAAAGGTAGAGCTAGGTCTTTCTCGATGGTTAGTCTTGAAAAATCGGTGATAGTAAAATGGTAATAAGTAACGGGCTTGGTGTGAAAATACTACATGAGTTTTACTCGTAGTGGTTGCTACACTAATTTTATAGAAGAAATAATGACTAACAAAGCAGCCAAAATATTATGACTTTCATATTGATAATACGCAGGGTTATATATGTTGCCTCCACACTATATTCATAATTTGTTAGCCCTCTTTATAATATGACGAGTTATTACTTCTTGGGTTCGAGGATCTCTTCAGCCATTTTTTTCGCCATTAATGCTGATTGTTTCATACCTCGGGTATGCGCTAACACAATGGCACCTTCGATCAATAAATCAATTTGATCTGCTTTACTTTCATCTCCAGCAGGTAATTTAGCTTTAATAAGCTCTACAACCTGTTGTTTATGTTTTTGTGAGAATAAAAATATTGGATGTTGGCTGTCAGAATATTCAGCACTAGCATTAATAAAATTACAGCCGTAAAACGTATCGTGATTAAACCACTCGTGTAAAGCATCAAATATAGTAAGTATGCAAGCAGAGTCAGCTTGTTCAGCATCATTTATCTTAGAAGATATCATTGATAATACGGCGTGATGCTGTTGCTCTAGTGCGGCAAGTATCAACTCATCTTTGCTACGAAAATGCTTATATAATGTGGCTTTTGACACTTTAGCTTGAGACAAAATTAAATCAATACCCGTTGCGTGATAGCCCTGCTGATTGAATAGTGTTAACGCGGTATCGATCAAGTGTTGTCTTCTTGGTTGCATGTGATTCCATCATTTTTTATCGTTATTGTTAAATTATAACAATTTTTCGCTTGACGTAAACAGTTCTGTTCACCTATGCTTGTGAACAGATCTGTTCACCTTGTGTGGATATAAACTAATTAAGTCAAACAAAGGCTATTACTTATGTGCAACACCACAACTGACTTCAATGCTGATATCACTACGACTACTACGTTGGGCATTCATCATCTCGGCCTTACCGTGCCAGATATCAAACAAGCAGCCGCTTTCTTTATTGACCAATTGAATTTTCATCAAGTTGGTGAAAAAGCAGAATATCCGGCGATTTTCATCTCTGATGGCACGGTGATGCTGACACTATGGCAAGTGAACGATGCAAAAAAACAAGTTGAATTCGACCGTAAAAATAATGTTGGTTTACATCATTTTGCACTTAAGGTAGCTAATATTGAGCACCTACAGTACTTACATCAACAATTCACCACGCTTGATAATGTTGATATTGAATTTGCGCCAGAGCCATTAGGACAATCTTTCCTTTCAGCACATGATGTGTATTATCCCTGGCGGTATTAGACTTGAATTGATTAGTGCGTAAGGAAAGATAATGGACAATGAAATTGTATCGAGTTGGCATCAAGGTGAGTTGGCTGTGCAGCAACGAGCAGGCACTGATAAACGTATGGCAGAAATTGGACCTAAATTCATTCGTGAATTTATGCCGCAACAACATCGTGATTTTTTTCAATCACTGTCGATGATATTTGTCGGCTATAGCGATCATTGCTCAAACACTTGCGCCAGTGTGTTATTTGGTGCGTCGGGATTTATTCAATCGCCTATTGAAACTGAATTACTGATTAATACTCAAGCTACTATCGGCGATTTTATCATTGAGGATCTCAATATTGGCGATCATCTTGGGTTAGTTGGTATTGAATTTGACACTAAAAGGCGTAACCGTGTTAATGGTATTATTATTGATATCAACCAAAAAAGCATCAAGGTGAAAGTACTACAAAGCTACGGTAATTGCCCAAAGTATATTCAGCCTAAAGTGTTTATACCGAATCATTATTATGGTGAATTTACTACCTTGAGTAGTGATCAACTTAGCAAAAAACAAAGGCAGATAATTTCTAACGCCGACACCTTTTTTATTGCTAGTAGTTTTAATGATGGTCAGCAGCTTCGTAACCGAGGTGTTGATATTTCTCACCGAGGAGGAGAGGCTGGTTTTGTTTCGATTAACACCGCCGGACAATTCTTGGTTGATGACTATGTCGGTAATGGTTTTTTTAATACTTTAGGTAACCTACTTGAAAATCCCACCGCAAGCTTATTATTTTGTGACTGGCATACCGGGCATGTACTGAAGATAACAGTGTTAGGTGAAATTTTATGGCATGAAGAGCAACAAGAAAATATGACTTTAGTCGCAACGAAAAACAAGCGGACGATATGTTTTACGCCGATTAAAATAGAGCAATTTAATAACGGCTTAGCTTATACTCAGCAAGTTGGAGCATGAGGTCATGAATGGGACTTAAGCATGTAGGAATCGCTTCCTCTGATTACTGTATAAGTTTTAAGATCTTAACGTTAATGTTATTAATACAATACCATGATCAGTACTTTCGCCATCACGGTCAAAAATAGGGTTAATTAAATGTCGATCGTAAGTGTCATAGCCACTGACTTGATAAAGACTGTCGTGATAACTGGCGTCGAACTCACATGACAAAAGAATATAATCAAGTACCGAACTACCTGTACCAAAATAATGTGTTGGTGCGCGCGGAGCTATCACTTCTCGATTAGCTGGGCTATCTACACTAGTTTCACGATCGTTATTTTCTTCTTTGTTTTCATTGGTTAGGGCTATTTTAAATAAATTCCAGGCATCATTTAAACAATATTTAGCAAGATAAGCGTCACGGTCAATGGTAGAAACAAAGCGTAAGGTATTGGTGAGTAAATGACTTAATACTCCATCGGTTAAGGTGTTATTAAAGTCACCCATTAATACCATGGGATTATTTGTCACTTCGCGTCGTTCTATCATCTCAACCATCAGTAATGCGGCTTCACTACCGCGTTGTATAGTTGAGCCCCAACTTCCTGCCACGTTTGCTTTTAAGCTTTCAATAATGGCTTTCTCTGGTGACCAATTATTACTTCTCTCATCGATTTCAATCATCGATCGTTTAGATTTAAAATGCACAACATAACAGTCACAATTGCCAATGTGGGGCACGTCAATTGTTGCTCTCACGACTTTTCGACTAAAGGAGAACTTATCGGCTAAACCTAAGGTTTGTGCAAGCTTTGTATTTGCTTTTACGGCAGCAACATCAACAATTGGGTAACGTGACGCTATCGCGACAACAGGGCTACGATAAATAAAATCATCGATAACTTCAGGCTGATCAACGAAGGCAAAATAATCATAACCTTGCGTAGCGACTAATTCTTTTAACGACACAGGGCTAAAGACTTCTTGAAAACCAATAATGTCGGGCTGATATTCCCGTAGGTATTCAGTGATCCACTTTTGTTTTTTTGCCCATTGTTCAGCGCTATAAATTCGCTCAAAATCATAATAGGCATTAGGTGGTTCAAGGTAGTTAAATAAATTGAAGGTGGCAATTTTAAATTGAGTATTTGCAACTAATGCCGACATTTCTTCAGAAGTGGGAAGCTGTCCTATTACTTTTTTATCGTGGTGACTGATGACGTTAACTCGAATAAATGATGTGAAATAATTATACCCTATCGTTTATAATAACAAGCAATTAAAAACCAATAATGTAAATTAGAGCCGCGCTAATACCAAATAGTTAAATTAACGATATAGCTTAGCGTTTATAAGGTTCTAACAAGAGTAAATATAATGCAGTTAGAGAAACAACTTAGTAAAGAAGACATCAGAAAAACCAAACCGACAAGAGATGAGTACTTAAAACAGCCAAAGCTGCCACTAGTGTTGGTATTAGATAATGTTACGAATAGCTACAACGTTGGTTCTTTTATTCGTTTAGCGGATGCTTTTGCGATTGAAAAAATTATTGTTTGTGGCGAGTTAACTATTTCAGATAAAAAACTAAGAAAAGCGTCGAGAAATGAAGCTAAATGGGTTTGCGTTGAATATAGCGATAGCACTACAGCAAGCTTACAAGCATTAAAAGATAATGATTATGCTATTTATGGCGTTGAACTATGCCATGAATCTGTTGATTATAAAGATATTACTTATCCGTCGCGCTGTGCCTTAGTTTTAGGTAATGAGCGTAAAGGTGTCAGTGAAGCAGCATTGAAACTAAGTGACCAACATATACATATTTCCATGTTTGGCATGGGTAATTCGCTGAATGTTTCCACAGCGGGAGCGATTGTATTAGCTGAATGTGCGAGTCAAATTCGAAAAGCTATTGGGTTTAAATAAGCTAATTTTTTGACTGCTATCTAAGTATCTTGGAGAGGAATGAAATTATAGCGTCATTTTTTCAAGCATTATCGACACAATTAAAAATTGCTGGCTCAAGAGTAAGTGAAGGTAGGAATCTGATATTGATACTTACTGTTGCTAAAGTCACCAAAGCAGTCGTTCGTCAGAAATTAAGTTGAATGACTACAAAATATTAATATTTAAATTTATAGTCATAAATAAACAAAGCTTTCTGTAACAAATTCTTTAATTGTAAGTTAAGGAGGATTACTACTAACGATTCTGTTTTTTGACAACGATGAAGTAACTTGATGCTCCTTTAAATAACACTTCGGCTTCGATTGTTTTAAATTTTTCTGTATTTATAAAGTTATCAATATCTGAATTTTTATATCTTCGAATTGATATCGGGATAAGCCCTAATTTAGATAGTATTCTCACAAGATAAATTTGCATCGAAACTAACAGTGATTTTCTACCGTTCAAGCATGGGGTGGTAGAAATAAATAGTCCATCAGTTTTTAATAATTCGTATATTCTATCGACGACCTTAATTGGGCTTTCTATTGTGTGAAGCATATTGAAAGCGAGGATCACATCAAAAGATTCTTTTTCATATTTACTATCAAAAATAGTAGTTTGGGAAAAATAAATATTATCAGCTTTACATTTGGCAGCCTTATTTTTTGCTATCTCAATCATCTCCGATGATATATCAATAGCATGAACTTCTTTCACCAGACTAGAAAATTTACAAGACTTTGTGCCAGTACCGCATCCAAAATCCAAAATTATATTATTGCTGCTAAGATATTTTTTGGCTTTTTCTCCTGTTTGGTTATGGATATACTCAAATCGTTCTTCTGACTTATCATAGTTTTTTGACGCTTTATCCCAGAACACTTCATCTTTATTCATATCTTTTCCCTTTGTTTATACTGTTGATGCCTTACATTTAGTGTTTGCTTTGAAACATCGAAGTAGCCAAACTTCTATGCTCAATATTTTATCAATGCTAATATGAATAGGTGGAGCTAAATTTGCATAATAGGTATTCAGGTGGGAATAGATTGGAAGTCTATAGATTTTGATTGGAATAGAGCTAAGGCTTTTCTTGCTACAGCAGAACTAGGCTCCCTGTCAGCGGCTGCCAGAGCATTAAGTTGTTCTCAACCTACATTAAGCAGGCAGGTGAATGGATTAGAGGAAGAACTTAAAGTTGCATTATTTGAACGGGTGGGAAAAGGACTAGAGCTAACACCTAGCGGCATTGAACTATTGGAGTGTGTGAGAGAAATGGGAAATATGGCCTCATTATTTGCACTTCGAGCATCAGGTAAAGCTGAATCGTTAGAAGGTACTGTGTGTATTAGCGCATCAGAAATGATGGCTGTTCATGAGTTACCACCTATCATTACCAAGTTGAGAAAAGTAGAGCCTAAAATCGCTATTGAAGTAATTGCCTCTAGCGCTAGTAGTGATTTAAAAAAAAGGGAAGCTGATATAGCTCTAAGATCATACAGACCTACTCAGCCTGATTTTATAGTAAAAAAGATCAGAGATGACGAATATTTTCTTTATGCAACAAGTCAATACCTAAAGTCTATCGACCAACCAAAAACTATTGACGATTTTAATCGTGCTAATTTTATCGGCCCATCAGACCCAAAGGAAGTAATCTCAATGTTGAACAAACGGGGCCTAAATCTAACGCAAGACAACTTTTCTTTAACTACGAGTAACCATACCGTCTATTGGGAACTACTTAAACAAGGTGGTGGGATCGGTTTTATCCCCAAAAAATTAGGAATATCAGAAGGTGAAGTTGAAAGAGTTTTACCTCAATTAGGTTCTTTCTCTACTGAACTTTGGCTTGTTACTCATCGTGAACTTAGAACAAGTAGACGAATTCGTTATGTTTTTGACTTTCTAAGTGATGAATTAGCATAGTTTTAGATATGTTCTATTTGGTTGTGATTAGTTAACTACTAAATGCCCCTAAATAGCTTATAGCTAACGTTAAATAGTCGAATATCACCGCCCGCTTTGAGCTCAGACTTTGTGAAAACTCAGTTTTGATCACCTTTGGACTAAGTAAACAATTAAAAAACGTAAGTACAGAAACTAACCGGCACGTTCTCGCTTATAACCTTAGACGAATGACGTCCATTAAAGGCACTATTGGCTTGATGAAGGCAATTAGGCAATAACCGCTTTCATTCGGCCTGTAAACCTCGCTATTATAGATAAAAATACCCATATAAGCGTAATCACTTTACAGCGATTATCATCGCATTAGTAATCACTTTATCCCTAAAATAGTTAAAAGTAGCTATCATTCACAACAGTTCGAAAATAGTTAAAAGTAGCTATCATTCACAACAGTTCGAAAATAGTTAAAAGTAGCTATCATTCACAACAGTTCGAAAATAGTGCGCAAACAGCACTATTGTTTATAAGTTTTCACACAGCCTGAGCTTATTACTGCCGGTAAGATTTAACTAAGCTCTGATTTTTAAAAGCATCAGAGCAAATTTGAATGGCTACAACTTAAAAACCTATTTACATGCTCAACATCCGCTTTTTTAATCTTGCTAGTTCAATCGCGTTTGAGCGTACGGTGAGTTTAATATGACTATACTCATAGTCTTCTTTAGTTACGCTCATGCTTGAACGAATTTCGCCTATGATACCTTTGGCGGTATAAGGAATAATAACTTCCTCTTCAATCATTTCGTTCTGTGCAACGCCAACAATATACTGATGTAGTTTACTAACATCAGCTGGATTACGCGTTGAGGTCATCATAGCGTCTGGAAATTCTGCCAGCAATGCTTGTTGCTGTTCAGGCGCAAGTTGATCTGACTTATTCAGTACCAGTAATTTTTTACTATCTTCAACACCAACTTCTGCCAATACTTCGTGTACCACAGCTAATTGCGAACGAAATGAAGGATCGGAAGCATCAACCACATATAACAATAATGAAGCATCATGTGCTTCAGCTAACGTTGAATGAAATGAAGCCACTAAGTCATGCGGTAATTTTTTAATAAAACCAACGGTGTCTGATACTAAAATTCGTGGTTGAGTGATAGGAAACAAGGCACGAACAGTGGTATCAAGGGTTGCGAAAAGCTTATTTTCACCTTCAACATCACTACCGGTTATCGCTCGCATCATTGATGATTTTCCGGCATTGGTATAACCAACTAGTGCGACACAAAAAAGCTCAGAACGTTGTGTTCTTCTGCCTTTCATTTCGTTTTGAACACTGACTAATTCGCGCTTTAGCTCGGCTAATTGGTCACGCACTTTTCGGCGATTTAGCTCTAGTGTAGTTTCGCCAGCACCTTTACCCATTTGGCGTTCTTTATCGCCACATGATGATTCACGTAAGCGTGGCGCAACATAATTAAGGCGGGCAATTTCTACTTGCAAACGTGCTGTTTTAGTACGGGCATGGCGGCTGAATATTTCAATAATAATGCCAGTACGGTCAAAAACTTCTACGCCTAATTGATTTTCAACATTACGCAGTTGTGACGGACTTAAATCACAATCAAATACCACCACATCGGCACAACCAAACGGTAGATTATCAGAGGGAATTTCAGCAAGCTCAATGAGCTCGTTACTAGAAAGTTCATCGGCTTCTTCAAAGTCTTCGACCTGACCTTTATTACCCGTAAGATGAGCTATTTCAGCGAGTTTGCCTAACCCCAGTACATTGACTCTTTTAGTAGAACTTTGCTTTTGTGATTGAGTGCCAACCACTTTAAAGCCTAGTGTGGTGACTAAACGCGCTAACTCGGCAAGTGACTCTGTTGCTTCATCACCTTTAAAGTCGGGTGTACAAATAGAAATAAGTAAAGCGTGATTAAGTGATGCTTTTGCTGTTAATTGCATAATGGCTCGATGTTGGGGTACGTGAGTGCAAACGTGACGGTATATCTAAAGTGGGGAGATCCTACGCTGTTCTATGCAAGCTTTATAGAGGCATAGTGTACTAATGTCAGTAGAGAGACTAATTACTTACTCGTACTATCGAATAAAGGCGTTAATTGTCACGACTTCTTTATTGGTCATTATCAATTAGTGCCGATGATAACCTTTCGCTGTAATTAACTTGCCGTGCGGTATTGTAAAATTAAACTGACAATTTCATGGGAGCTGCCTGATGATTCAAGTGATTCATTTAGCGTACGTCTTTGTGGTAATTGAATATTAAATTTTTCTTTTAATATATTGATAACTTGCTCTTCAGCATTCGGGTCTATTTCTGTTCCAGAAAAAATACATATCCGTTGAAGGATAAATTCTTTGTTCATAATATGATTCACTTCCATCTTGTTAGTTAATGTCTGAGTGTCTTAATCTTAAATTGTAAATATTGATAATTATTCAGCTTGCAAGGCTAAAGCTATATTAACTGTGTATAAACGTTAAACATTGCGCGTTATTACCACGAAAAATAACTCTTTCGGCTTTTAATCCTAGTTGATATTGATACATAGGATCATAATATTCACACAAAAGAGGCTTCAACCAATTTAAGTGGTAATGCGATTGGCCAGTTAATTGTTGGGTTAAGGCGATATTTTGTACTTTCTTCAACTGGCTGTAACGCTGGGTACCTAGTCGTTTCCGTATTTTAAATAAGCCTTGCTCTAAATATTGGCTGAAGTGGATAAAGCCTTGTTCAGTACCATACGTAGATTGAAAATCTTCGCTCATTTTTACGATATATTCTCGATAAATATGCTCGAGTCGATATTCGAAGCTTTCTTCGATTACCACTATTGGCGCTAGTGCCATGGCTCGTCGTAAGCTATCTGGTAAATGAACGCTACCAATAATCCTACCTTCATCTTCTAAAATCAAGCTTTGATTGATGGCGTAATTGCCGGTGATATATTGTTCTGCCAACTTGTTTTCAAAATTTATTTGGTTTGATTGTGCATTTACGAAACCGCCAAAACTTGAGCCTCGATGACCCGCTGCCGCTTCTAAATCTATACTATTTTTACAATGAGCAAGAAAAGGTGTTTTTCCACAGCCAGTGTTGCCAGCGAGTATAATTAAAGGGTGCTGTACTATTTGCTCTAGCTCACTGATTAAAAACTGACGCAGTGCTTTATATCCACCAATAAGCAGGGGGTAGTCAATACCTGATTCTTTTAACCAGCGCTGCGTTGTTTTTGAGCGTAAGCCACCACGAAAACAATATAAATACCCTTGAGGGTTCTCTTGGGCAAACTTTTGCCATTTTTTCAGTCGCTCGGTTTTGTTACGACCGGAAACGAGTTCATTACCTAAAGTGATGGCAGCCGCTTGACCACTGTTTTTATAACATAAACCAACCGCTGCCCGTTCGTCATTGTTCATTAAAGGCAGGTTAACGGAATTATTAAAAGCGCCTTTTTCAAATTCAACAGGGGCACGTACATCCATTAGGGGAGTTTTATTGCGAATAATTGTGCGAAAGTCTGCGCTATTACATAGCTTGCTTTTGGGCTCTGTAATTGAACTAGTGGTCGTCATTACAATAAACTCACTGTCGGTGATGTTTGTGCTACTAATTCGCCAATAGGCTCAAGGTTTAGGCCATTACTTTTACATAAGGTTTCAAATGCTGCTTTACCTGCGGGGTTTACTGCTACTAGTAAGCCGCCACTGGTTTGAGGATCACATAAAATTGTTTTTTCTTTCGAGCTCAATGGCCCAACATTACTGCCATAACTTGCAAAGTTTCGCTCACAGCCACCAGGTATACAACCTTGATTGATGTAATCATTAACGTTATCAAGGCAGGGGACTTTTTTAAAATCAATAACGGCCGCAACATTACTGCCTTGGCAAATTTCCAAAAGATGTCCTATGAGTGCAAAACCAGTGACGTCGGTCATTGCGGTAACCGAATCTAATGCGGCAAATTGTTGACCTATAGCGTTTAAGGTTTTCATTGCTTGCGGCGCTAGTTGAGCATGCTCAGGCAATAACTTTCCTTGCTTTTCAGCGGTGGTCATAATGCCAATACCGAGTGGTTTGGTTAGATAAAGCAAATCGCCAGTTTGAGCAGTATTATTTCGCTTAATGTTGGTATTATTAATTAGGCCTGTAACCGCTAAGCCAAAAATAGGCTCTGGCGCATCAATAGAATGTCCACCAGCTAATGGAATTCCTGCTTCAGCGCAAATAGCGCGAGCACCATCAAGTACTTGTTGGGCAATTTCGGGCGCTAAAATATTGACTGGCCAACCCAAAATAGCGATTGCCATTATTGGTTTTCCGCCCATCGCATAAATATCGCTAATGGCATTACAGGCAGAAATTTTACCAAAATCTGTTGGGTCATCAACAATAGGCATGAAAAAGTCAGTGGTTGAAATCACACCTTGGTTGTTGCCAATGTCGAAAACAGCGGCATCATCTTTGCTGCTATTACCAACTAAAAGCGCGTTGTGCTCAGGCAGAGAGAGCGATGACTTTAGCATGACGTCAAGTACTGAAGGGGAAATTTTACATCCACAGCCTGCGCCGTGTGAGTATTGGGTTAAGCGAATTGCTGTCATGGTGGTTACTATAAGGAGTAAGTATATTGTAACTTACAGCAAAACTTTGCTGGTTACATCTTCTGATTGGTTTTTAATCAGGCAATCCTGAATCAAGAGCGATCACTAATGATTCATGTTAAAGAGGGGAGTTGTTAAGCGAAAAATCTGAACACGAATCTTAAGCGCGCAATAATTGCTATTGTATTAAGTTAAATTTAATCGATTTAAAAATTTTATGACTCAGCTCAGTATCAGCAGTATCAGCAGTATCCGTGAATTCAATTAACATAGAAAAGCGAATCTTTCCTGAAACAGTCGGAATGGTTAACGCCACTTTCTTATCTTGTAGCA